>Ga0115002_10000553_pt1 | contig 52843 bp, 37 predicted proteins | sample ArcticOcean_MG_C_8_FD_89576 | JGI IMG/M metagenome (GOLD analysis project Ga0115002, IMG submission 89576) | Marine microbial communities from western Arctic Ocean - ArcticOcean_MG_CB11_86 | ecosystem: Environmental > Aquatic > Marine > Oceanic | place: Arctic Ocean: Canada Basin | collected... | reverse complement strand
TCTCGGGCCGCTCCACACGAATGAATGCGTAGCCGAAACGCGAAAGGGGGCAAGACCCTCACGGGCATGCCCCCTTGACATCCTGCATTTTATAAGACTTATGGTATGGCGAATCCGTACGAACGGAAAACCTCGAACGCCGCTTTGGACTGAAGAAAAGCAAGCAGTTCCAGCGCCCTGCCCGATCCACCTTTTATTACTGCTGCAGGATATACGATCGGATCGTGTGATGTTTTAGGTAAAAATGACAGAACTCGAATACGCTTGCTTGCCATGGCATCTGTGGCGTATACAATCCCGATCTGACACGCGCCACGTTCTACAAAAACCAGGGCTGCCCTCACATCGGCCGCTACGGCAAGCCGATCCTCGACGCCATTCCACCAACCCAGCCAGACCATTGCTTGTTTTGCATATATCCCGGCAGGCACGTGGTCCGGGTCCGCGATCGCTAGCCGCCCATCGAACTGAGTTGATAGCTCCTCCTCCCAAACTTCCACCGACAACTCTTCTCCGGTTGGCGCAACGACCACAAGCGAATTTCCAAGCAGGTCCACGCGGCTGCTGTCCACGACCAACTGCCTTTTCTGCAGATAGTTCATCCAGGATGGATTGGCCGAGATGAACACATCGGCAGGGGCGCCCAGTTCGATCTGGCGTGCAAGCGTACTGGAGGAAGCAAATGACAGTCGCACCTCGATCCCGTATTCATTTTCGAAGTCGTCTGCGGCTTCTTGCAATGCGTTATTTAGACTGGCCGCCGCGAAAACACGAACTACATCGGCTGAAGCATTGCAGATATCCACGATGAAGAACGAAAGGGCTAGGATTACAATGCTGAGGATCTTCGACACGGTCAGGTCCTATAATCCCGTCCCAAACCAGATTCGGTTAGGGGTCTCTTCAAGAATGCCGCGTTTTTCGGACTCACTGAGACCCAGTTCCTGTGTAAAAACGGCCAGATGCTCTGCATATGTGGCCTTCTTCAACCAGTGCTCGCATGGGAAGCCAGATCCCCACATACACCTCTCCGGGGTAAATGCTTCGATCAGAGATCTTGCAATGGCGTGTGTGTCGGTAAACGGATAGTCCATGTCTGACCCAAAAACTGTGAAGCTGAGCTTCAAACTGAGATTTCGAAACCTCGATAGGCCGCATACTGCCTGAACCGTTTCGGATCCTTCCCCATCTTTTGCCATTGGATATCCCGAATGGTCCAGAACCACCTGGACATCGGGAAATCGCGCAAGAAGATCTGAAAGTTGATCAAGCAGACTGGACCGGATATGCGCGCAAATCACAATGCCTAGCCGTTGGGCCGCCTCCCAGATACGAGTGGTTCCCGGGTGATAGAACATCGGGTAGGTCTCACCGATAGGCGCCACCCTCAAGCCTTTTATATTGCACTCCCTGGAAAGTCGCTCCAGTTCCTCAATGGTGTGTGCAGCTGACGGATCGAGACTACAAACCCCAACTGCCCACCCGCGGCTCTCGACGCACAGGTCTGCCAGAAGTCTGTTGTCCCACTTGTACGCTGAACCCGTCTGCACAAGCACCGCTCGCCTCACGCCAGCCTCGTTCATTTCTGACTTCAGATGTTCGATCGAGCCCGTCTCTTTCGGGGGTCTGCTTGGCTCCTCGACCATTGGATAAAGTGATTCGTCGGCGTGATAGACGTGGGCATGCGTATCTACAATGTTCACCTGGAGGACTCCTTTTCACGATCTGAACGACTGTTTTTCGAAGTGCATGAATATCCACAAACTGACCCGTCTAATCAAGCCAAATCAAATTCATGAACTTTCCTGGCCTGAGCACTTAATAGAAAAAGGTTTGTACAAGCTGCCAACCATTTTCCCCGGTACGTGTCTAATCTGGTGAGGCCACCAAATGGATGAACGTGAACAGATTCTGATTGTGAGAGCAAAGCAACGAGACCCGAGGGCTTTCGAGATACTGGTTGGAAGCTACAGCAGAACCCTGTTGGGTCTGGTATTCAACATGTTAGGCAATATGGATGATGCCCAGGACGTCTACCAGGAAGCCCTTCTCTCGGCATACAAGGCACTGCCAAAATTCAAACTCAAGAGCGAATTCTCAACGTGGCTATACAGAATTGTAGTCAACAAGGCTCTAAATTTTCGCCGGCGTGCCCGCAGTCGACCAGAACAGTCAGATAACGATGCCTTACCTGTCGCACTTACTCACACCCGGACACCGGAGCGCGAATTCCTTGAAACCGAATTTCAGCAGCAGGTATTGAGGGCGCTGGATGCGCTTTCCCGACACGAGAGAACTGCGTGGACACTTTGCCATGATCGAGAACTGAAAATCAGGGAAGCCGCCGCTATGATGCAATGCTCGGAAGGTGCGATAAAGAGTTACATGTTCCGCGCACGGAAGAAGCTCAAGCAGAACCTGAAATCATACCTGCAAGAGGACACCAATGGCTGACAGAGACCGAGAACGCTTGTTACTGTATCTCTACTATGAGATGCAGGAGGCCGACAGGGTTGAGTTCGAACGCGATCTGGAGTCCAATCCTGCACTCAAAGAGGCACTTCTTGAAGAACAGCGGTTCCAATCTTTTTATCCCACTGGAATCAACACACACATTTCTGAGGAAACCGTTCTGGAAAGTCAGGTCTTGCTCCGTCACGCCTTGCGTAAACTTGAACATCGAGAAGGCTATCTTTCCGGTCTGCGCTCATTTTTGGAACGGTGCACAGGGTCTCCTGCCATGGGCTCATTGGCATTCGTTGCGGTCTTTATCCTTGGGTTCCTGGTTCATGAGATCCCCCTCTCGTCGATCCCGGAGCCATCCGTGTCCGCGGTTGAAGACGTGCACCTGCCGGATCCGGAATCTCTGGATATCCTGGATCTCCAGGTAACCAACTACAACCCGTCAACCGGTGACTTAAATATACAGGTAGACGCTGTATCCCGGTTTTCCTATCACGAAAACATACGCAATCATTCCGCTCGGATCCTGTTGTCGGCTGCAGTGAAGTCAAATCTCGAGCCTGGTGCCCGCCTCGACGTGATAGAACTGTTGCGCGATCAGACAGACAGTGGAGATATCCGACAGGCCCTGATCTACGTACTCCTTCACGATGAAAATCCGGGCGTTCGTTTGCATGCGCTGGATATTCTGAAAGACGCAACTTCCGATGCCCGTGTCCGGGAAGCGCTTCTCCTTGCCCTTTCCAGAGACCAGTTTCCCGGAATTCGAGTGGATGCAATCGAGGCGCTGGAGGCATATAGCGATCCAGAAGAAGTGGCGATGGTTGGCGGATCCAAAGAGAATGTGAACTTCATACACGGTGAGACCCGCAGGACATTGGAAAACTGGAACAGCATCCTTCGGGAATGATAATCAAGAAAGGAGCAAGAAATGACCTGGACAAACTACCTGCTGAGGTCTGCTTTAACTTTCACTGTCGTACTGCTGAGTTCCGTCTGCTTCGGGCAGGAAGAAGCTGCGGTAGTCCAGGAGGGGTCGGCCTACGTAGCACGCCTAGAAAAGATACTACCTGTTTCGAAGGGTGGAACATTGACTGTAGACACAGAACTTGGCCCAATCTCTGTAAAAGCCTGGGATCGTGACGACGTGCAGGTGATCATAGAAAAGCGTGCAGACGTTTTTACCGAAGCCGAAGCCAGTGCGCTTATAGAAGACTACCAGATATTTGTTCAAACTGAAAATGGCTCCGTCAACATAGAGGCCCAATCGAAAAGTGGCCGAAGTCTGAATTCGCTACGGATAATCCACAGATTCTCTGTGCCGGTTGTTTATAACGTCGATCTGAAAACGGAAGCCGGCAAGATTTCGGTTTCGGATCTCGAAGGAAACGTGAAGGCCCTCACATCTGGAGGCGCGATACACGTTGGCCAGATCACCAATGGGTCCGTGGATATCACGACTGCAGGAGGAGGGCTGGGCATCGCCGGTATTCAGAACGGGAACGGTACAGGGAAAACTTCGGGAGGCGGTATTAAAGTCGGGGATGTCACAGGAAACCTATCGGTGAATACCTCCGGTGGGCGCATCACACTGGGTAAGATAGGCGGCACGCTTTCCGCTGAAACCGCAGGTGGAAGCATCAAAATCGCACAAACAGGTATCGAAGCTGTAGCCCTCACTTCAGGCGGATCCATCAAAATTGGAAAGGCCGACGGATCGGTGAAAGTCAGAACCGCAGGTGGGAGTATCTCTATAGGACCCTCCGAAGGCCTGGTTAAGGCAAGTACCGCAGGGGGATCTATCAATATTGCATCTTCCGGAGGCGATGTGGAAGCTACCACATCGGGAGGCAATATCAAAGTAAATGGCTCTGCCGGATCGTTGAAGGCGAACACCAGAGGAGGCAATATTCACATCAGGGGTGCTCGCGGCGCGATCGAAGCTGTGACGTCCGGGGGCGGGATCGATGCGGAACTGGTGGAGTCGGGGGAGTCGGTCGACACCCATTGCAATCTGGAAACCCGGGGAGGGAATATCACGATACGCCTGCCCGAAAATCTCTCCGCAACTCTTGACGCAGAATTGGAGATCAGAAGAAAGGTAAGCAGAGATTACCAGATATATTCCGACTTCCCCCTCAAGATCGACGGAGCGGGATCGCGGTTGATAACCGCAACTGGAAAGATCAACGGTGGAGGAGACCTCATAAAACTGAATACCACAAATGGTGACATACGGATCAGAAAATTAGAAAAATAACCTGGCGTTAGGTTTTTGAGCAGGGGCCCCGTTGCGAGTCTGCGGGGCCCTTGTCATTTCAGTATTCAACAGGAAAACCCTCCAGCCTGTTGACAAACCCGCAGGGGTCTTTATTTTCTTCAGGAGTCAAATCACTCGATGAGGAACTCGCTATGTATCCCGGTCCAAACGAAACAGTCCTCCAGGCCCAGGCAAGGGTCTGCACGGGTCCACATCAGACCAGACCCCTGGGTGTGGATCCTGATGGTCCCCAACCCCTGAAGATACTCGAACTGATCCTAGATTCGGTCCGAGGGTCACTGCCGTACGCGAACGCCGTATCGCAAATTCAGATGGGCGCTTTCTTTGGGGCTATGACCATTCGAAAAGGCTTTCCAGAAAAAACCAATTGGAGCGAAGCTGAGCGTGCGGCATTTAAGGAACTCGGGCCCAAAATGCAGAGAGACTTACCCCCGGACCTGAAATTTCTGCTGGATCCATCCTCACGCTGCAAGCCATTGAATATTGTCGAAAAAGAGGTCATCGATGCGCTGGTCCTGATCCTGGCCGGAAATCATCTGACCTACGACCAGACCAGGAAGATGGCAAGCAGCATTCTGGGCCAGGAGGTTCGGGAATCTCTGAAAGGGGCAGCACTCATTGGTCAACGCATGAATCTCGAGACGTTCGATGAGGCCAGAGGATATCTGGACGCAGCCTTCGACCCTGAAAACATCCTTGAGGTAGCCACGCCCTCACTCACTCATTTCGGCGAACCTTATGATGGGTCAAGGCGATACTTCAGACCCACGATATTCATTGCTGCTGTCCGTGCCGCTCTGGGAAGGCCTACGCTGATCCATGGCACAGACCAGATGCCCCCAAAATACGGCGTTACCGACGAACAAATCTTTTCCACGCTGGGTGCCGGCCGAGAGATCACATTGTCCCAGGCTTCAACACTTGTTGAAGACAGCAGCGTAGGGTTTGCATTTCTTAGCCAGCGAATCTATTCGCCAGGTGCCTATGCTGCAAGAGAATTGCGGCGTCACATTCAGAAGCGCCCTCCCTGGGCAGCCACCGAAAAGGCACAGATGCTGCTTCGAAGCTCTGGATCCAACCATATGGTCATAGGGTATTACCATTCAGGATATGAAGACCTGTTTCTCAATCTCATCGAAGACCACGGCCTAGAGTCCGCCCTTGTGGCGAGAGGTTTGGAAGGGTGCAGCCATTACTCGCTCAAATATTCCAAACCATCCGATTCCGATCACAAGGCGATGAATTTCACCATGGGTACAAAGAAATCCACAACCGGATTCAGTCGCTATTCAGTCGATGTCGACACCCGGAAATTCGGCTTTTCATACAGTCAGCACCCCCGACCCGAAAGCGTTTCACCAACCGCATTCGCCAAAATGGGCCTTGAAGCGCTTTCAGGTCAGAAGGGCGAAGTATTCGATCAGATCGTTCTGAATGTTGGGCTCAAAGATCACCTGCTGGGCTTCTGCCCGGATCCGATGGAATCGATTGTGTTGGCCTCCGATGCGATCCTGAGTGGAAAGGCGCTCGCCCATTTCAATGCCTATATCCAAAAGTCTGTACCCCGCCCGCCCGGATCGGACTGAACCCCACCTGGGTCCAGCTGTTCCGCGAGATCGTCTCTGCCGCAATTCCGCCCCTCTCACCTGGCATTCGCAGTGATATGGACCAGGCTCTCAAGTTTCTATTGTGGCCGTACGACCCAGTTCATATCTTGAATCCTTCTCGTAAGAAAAATAAAGTGCAACTCAAAAGGAGCGGATGCATGAAACGCATTGCAATTGTTGGTGGAGAAACGCACATCGGAGAGGTCACACAGCTCGCGGGAACCGAGCTCGAAATTGTCGGAGCGCTGGTGAGAGAGGATCAAAAGGCCCACGCTGCGGAGACATTCAAGTGCCCGTTGTTCGATGACGAATCCACACTTTTCACCCAGGCGAAACCCGAAATTGTGGCCGTTGCCAACGAGAACAACCAGAAAGCAGGTGTTATTCTGCGGGCGCTGGACCTGGGATGTGACCTGGTGGTCGACAAGCCTCTGGGAATTACCATGGATGAACACGCCCAGATTGAGGGCAAGCTAAAGCGTATGCCGGAACGAAGGCTGCTCATGCTCCTAACACTGCGCGGTCAGCCGCTCTGGGCAGGCATGCGTCAGATCGTTCAGGGCGGATCGATCGGCACGCCCGCATACTGCCACGTCAGAATGGCGGTGCGTCTGAAGCGCGACCAGAGACCCCCATGGTTCCTCGACGTCCGACAGGCAGGAGGCTTGTTTCTCGACCTGTTGATCCACGGCATTGACCAGGTGGAATGGGCACTGGGTTCCCGAGTCACAGCGCTTACTGCGATCACGGGAAATCTCGGTGATCCGTCAGACGAACATCTGAGAGATCATGCATCTGTCTTTTGCGAACTGGAAAGTGGCGCCAGTGCTGTGATCGAGGGTCAGCGAATGCTGCCCGACACCAAAGGTTCAGACTATCGGATGCACGTTGCCGGAACTTCGGGATACGCGGATCTGGATATGATGGGCAAAACTTTGACCCTTACGAATCCCGATGGAGCGGAAACAGCGGTTTCGGACATGCCTGAAGCCCGCTCAGTCGTCGCAGACTGGCTGGAGGGTGGAGATCTGGTGGGCCAGCAGGCCTCGGTAAGGGCCAACTATCTTTCTGTGTTGGCCACAGAATCTGCAACTCAGCACAAGAGAATCGAAGTGAGCCACTAAATTTGATTCAGCATTCCTGACAGGAGTATAAGATGTCGGTACCCTCAGTAACATTATGCAATTGGAAACACGACGCACCCTTCGCGTATTCGATGACCTACGATGAAGGAACGGTGGATACCCTGGCAAACGCACTGCCGATCCACGAAGAATACGGCATTCCAGGCCATTTGGACGTGGTTGCCGGCCAACTTGGCAGACCGAGAAACGCCTTTGCGAGCAGTCTCAATGGGTATTGGCACATGAGCGTAGATGAGCTCAGGTTTCTCATGGACAAGGGATGGGGAGTGGGCAACCACTCCTGGAGTCACTATGTCTATCCGTGTCACCCCGGGTTGGATCTCTACAGAGAAATCGTCTGGAGCAAGTACCGTCTCGAAGACATGCTCGATTTTCCTGTGAGAATCTTCACGATTCCCAATGATGTATATAACTACGAGATCGTGCTGCCCATGATAAAGGAGCACTACCTGGCCTGTGCCTTTATCGAAGGCGGCCCCAATCGCGACGACTTCGACCTGTACAAAATTGGCAACTGTCTCGTTGCCTCGGGTGGTTTCCGTCCTCGCCCCGGATGGCCGGAAGAATTGAAGACTGAGAATATCACTCTGGAATTTGTACAGAACTCCTGGGTCTATGAAACCTCTCATCTCTGTCTGTGGAACGTGCCTCAGGCTCACAAGTGTGTCACCCCCGAATATATGGATGCGCGATTCAAGAAACTTCACGCGATTTCCGATGGCAAAATGTGGGCCGCTACACCCGATGACGTGATCGACTACGAACTAATGAAACGCAATATCCAGATCGAAAATGTGTCCTCTGCGGAGGGTAAAGTGTCATTTGATGTAACCGGCGAATGGCCAGTGGGTGTGATGAATTGTGCTGTTACTCTCAAGATATCGGACACGGGATTCACCAAGGTTCCCCGGGTTGAGCAAGACTTCCAAAAAGCCGAAGGGGGTTACGCTGCTCACAAGGGGATCGAATCCATCAAAAAAGTTGGCAATGACTTCCTGCTGACGCTCCAGCTCGCACCACATAGAACCATTCATCTTTCTGAGTAATCACCAGGGAATGGGAAAAGATCACATGGCGTATAAACCCTCTCCGCGTCCCAAATTCGACCACCCGACACACATTCCCGCTGAATCCACCACGCTTCACCTCTGGGGAGAGGAAGGTGGTGGACAGGTCCCGGATTGGTGTTATGTATCCAGCGACAAAATCCATCAGCTTATATTCGGCCTTCCTCCCGGTGGTGCATTCCGTCATACAGACGATTACAAAACCGTCTTCGCGGCGGACGAGATATACTTCGTACTCAGCGGCACACTCGCCCTCGCCAATCCCGAAACAGGAGAGGTTCATATAGCTGAACCGGGCGAGGCCATGTTCTTTCGTCGTGACACCTGGCATCATGGCTTCAATTACAGCACGAATGCCTTGAGAGTTCTGGAGATTCTCGCGCCTCCCCCATCCTCCGGTAGTTGCGGTCAGTATGCGCTGCTTCAACCCGATCTTCCGGCCAGAACCTACACCCGGGATGACCTCCTGGGACAATGGCCTGCTGCGCGGGCAAAGACGACTGAGAACAACACAATGCAAGTCATCAGGAAAAGCGATTACCTCTGGCGACTCGAGGGCCGGGAACAGCAAGTGATGGTAGCAATTCTTGCGAGTACCGAGAACTTGACCGTCGGCAGAATCGATCTGCTTCCAGCGAGAAAATCTGATATCCACAGCCACCGGGGAGACGAAAGTCTCTATGTCATCGAGGGCACACTGCATATCAACCTTCCAGAAACTGATGGACAACGGTGGTTTGAGTTGAAACCCGGAGACGGATTCTATATCCCCGAAGGCACACCCCACCAGTACCACAATATCACAGACGAAAGTACGGACATGGTCTTCGCAGTCGCCCCTGAATACAAGTCCGCGGAGTAGGGTTTCCCATGACTGAAACCGACACGAGTTGTGCCATAGGCATCGACGTGGGCGGTACAAAACTCGCGGCGGGCATCGTCACATTTCCTTCAGGCACCATCCATACACGTCTGGTGGAACCCACCAATCCCCAGAATGGGGGTTCCGCAGTTTTCGATTTGGTGGAACACGCTGCAAGAAAACTCATCCAGACTGCGAGAACAGCCAATATAAACCTGGTTGGAATCGGCGTTGGTGTCGCCGAACTGGTAGATCTGGAGGGTAACGTTACCAGCGACCATACCATCAAGTGGGTCGACATACCGGTCCAGGATCGGCTTCAGGAACTGGCCCCCTCCATTGTAGACGCGGACGTTCGTGCCGCCGCCCTGGGGGAAGCGCGATTCGGAGCTGGCAAGAACTATCCGTCATTTGCCTACGTATCTATAGGGACTGGAATCGGATGTACACTCGTCCAGAACGGACTGCCCTATTCGGGCGCCAGGGGGAACGCGCTGATCGTGGGCAGCAGCCCGCTGAGCACGGTTTGCACCGAGTGCGGCTCACAGTTACACCCTGTCCTGGAAGCGTTCTCGTCCGGCCCGGCGCTTGTCCATCGCTTCGTGATGTCAGGAGGGCAGGCAACCCGTGCGGAAGAGGTATTCGACGCTGCAGAAAAGGGTAATGAGAAGGCGAAGGAAATCATCATTTCGGCTGCCGATTCACTGGGAGCGAGTGTGGGTTTCCTGGTCAACGTACTGGACCCACATGCGGTCATTCTAGGTGGGGGCCTGGGTTCCAGGCTGGGCATTTACTTCGATAGAGTACTTGCATCGACTCGCAAACACATCTGGTCACCCGCCAGCAGCAAACTCCCGATTCTTCAATCCCGACTGGGACCTGAGGCAGGAATAGTTGGAGCCGCCGCAAGAGCCCATCTCCAATTCGCGTAATACACCCGCAAACAATCCACACTATATAGATCAGGAGTCTGCATTGGACAAGAACGCGATCATCGTTGGAGCAGGACACAACGGCCTGGTTACGGCCTACTACCTCGCGAGAGCGGGTCTGGACGTACAGGTATTTGAGCGGAGGGCCTTCGTAGGCGGAGCGTGCGTCACTGAGGAACTGTGGCCGGGATTCAAGTTTTCAACCTGTGCCCATATGATCCACGGCTTGCCACCAAGAATAATTGAGGACATGGCCCTTTATGATCGTGGCCTGGTCGTGCTACCCCGCGAGGGCTATATCCGAATGCGCCCGGATGGGTCATACTATGGCCCCGTAGATCATCCATCTTCAAGAAACCGGGCGGCCCGAGGCAGGCTGTCGGAGCAGGAACTTACCGAGATGCGTGCATACGGCGATTTCAAGTCCACCCTTGCCAACATTATGGAGCCGTACCGTTTCCAACCGCCTCCTTCTCTCGACCAGGTTCGGGAGAACATCGCCGGGACGCCTGCACAAGCGGTACTCGAAAAAGGATTGAAGACACGGATCAGTCAACTCCAGAATGAATTTTTGTCCACTGACGCGTTAAAGGATTGGCATGCTGGTGAAGGAGCGGCAGTTGGACGAGACCCCCTGGGGCTTCACTTTGCATACAGCTCCATCAATCGTCCAGACCCTGAAACCGGTGAGGCGCACCCCTATGGATATGTAAAGGACGGGATGGGTGCGGTGAGTAAATACATGGCTGAAGCGGCTGCCGAGGCCGGGGTAAAAGTACACGTAAACTCAGATGTAAAGGAATTCATCGTCGAAGACGGATCAGTTGTAGGTATTCGCCTCGAAGATGGTTCCGAGGCGCGTGCGGACATTGTGGTGTCGAATCTGGATCCCAAAAACACCTTCCTCAATCTGATGCCGCCAAACCATGTAGACGACACGTTTCGGAAGCGGCTGAGCGACCTGATCACGGGGGTCAGCTGTTACAAACTCCTGGCTGTAATCAGCGAACTCCCCGAATGGAAGCACTGGGACGGCGCTTCCGACCAGCCCCACATAGGTGCAGTTACGCTTCAATCTTCCCGTCCGGAGATCGACGCCGCATACGATGAACTTGAGGCCGGCCTCCCAGTCAGGAAACCCGTGATCAGTTTCTCCATGCCCTCCTTCGCGGATCCAGGACTCACACAGGATGGGTACCACACCGCCTCGGTATGGATCTATCCCGCTCCCGGCCGCCTTAAAAACAACTCCTGGGATGAGGTTCGAACCGAGATCGCCGAAGGCATTATCGATCAAATTACCGAATACGCGCCCAACTTCAAGGCATCAATTCGTAATTACATTTTTCGGACGCCCCAGGATCTGCAGCAGGAAAATCGGCTTACCGACGGATGTATCTGGCACGTCCAGCATGCCGGGGAGCACCTGTTCTGGAACCGACCACTGCCGGAACTATCAGCATACCGTGCGCCACAGAAAGGACTCTACCTGTGTGGGGCAGGTCAGCACCCGGGTGGCGAAGTAAGCGGTATACCTGGCTATAATGCAGCCCACACAATCCTGAAAGACCTGTAACGGTTCAGGAATATTTCTCATCCAATGCTTTGTAACGAATTGACTCCTATGACGAGTATCCTGATCACACCCGAGCAGATTTCAAACGCTCGAAGAAACGCGGAGCGCTTTCCGTGGGCATCCGCCTTGAGAGACGAGGCGGTCGCAGCGGCAGAACGGTGGACCGGCCTGGAAGATGAAATTCTCTGGTCGCTTGTCACCGAACAATCCATCGGGCGCAGTACCAACGCCAGCGTGCTCAAGGGGTGTCCCGGATGTGGTGATGGCATAAACCGATACGGTGGTTCCTTTCGAGTGGATGTCCTGGCAGAACCTTGGAAGATTAAGTGTCCCAATTGCGAAAGTGTATTTCCGACAAATGACTTCGGTGCGTTCTATCAGAGCGGCAAGGGAGCGGACGGATGCTTCGACCCCGAGCGGGCGAACAGGGACTTGCTGTTCAATGTTGCTCACCCGGATCCTGAAGATCCCGAACACCGATTTGGTGTAGACGACGGCACCGGATGGACGGACGATTCCGGAGAGTCGTTCAAGCTTGTCGGTGTCTACTGCCATCACGGCGTGTGGAATGAGATACGTTCAGCCTGTGAAGGATTGAAGCAGGCTTTCCTGTGGACAGGGGAGGAAATCTACGCGCACAAGGCCGGTGTTCTGCTGGCTCGTATAGCGGATCTGTATCCTGAAATGGACTGGTCTTTTTGGGCAAAACAGGGATTCTACAATTCGGATGGTCTGAGCGGGAGAGGCAGAATCTATGGTCGGATTTGGGAACCCGGACTGCTGATCTGCTTTACCCGTTGCTATGATGCCGTACGCACAGCGTGGAATCAATGCAAAGACATGTTCCGATTCCTGACGGAAAAGCAGCGTGCACTCTCACTGACACCGCAGGACTCTCCCGATGCCCTGTGCGAACACTTCGAGAATCACCTGATCCGCGAAGGCATACAGGGCATCGTGAGCGGGGATGTGGCAAGAAACCAGCCTGGCGACCAGGTTACCATGGGGGTTCTGGCGGTCGTCCTGGACGCAAAGGACACGGACGAGTGGCTGGATTGGATTTTCCGGGAAGGACATCTCAGAGGACAGATCCCCAACGGGGGCCACATCCCTCAACTGTTCGCGGGAGAGATCGACCAGGACGGTGTGGGATCTGAGGCTGCCCCCTCCTACAGTCTCGGGTGGCTACACAAAGCGCAGGGAATGAACGATCTCGACCAGGTGATCCGATGCAGAACCACCTACACACGGAACAGCGTTCGGTCCTTTGGTAGATACAAGCAGATGTTCTTGGGTCACCTCCGAATGATCTGCCTTGGAAAATTCATCCCGGCGATCGGAGATACGGGCCAGACCGGGAGCCCGAACCTCTGCGGCCTCACCATTGAGCAATGTCTGGAAGGACTACAGTTGTTCGGGGATCCGATATTCGCTCAAGCGGCTTTTCTCCTCGCCAATGGCGATATGGGGAGGATCCACGGATCCCCTTTCGAGGAGAATCCTGAGGACATCCAAACTCAGGTGGCCGAGCTAGTGGATCAGCACGGTGTATTCCGCCCTGTTTCGGACCTGATGACCGGATATGGCCTCGCGTTGTTGCGGGATGGAGAACCCGGAAAAGAACGAGCACTCTGGACCTATTACGGCCGGAACACAGGTCACGGCCACGCTGATCGGCTGAATCTGGGACTTTACGCGTTTGGTCTGGATCTGCTGCCAGACCTAGGATATCCTGAACATGCAAGAGTGTGGCCCAAGCGTTCCGGCTGGACGAATCATACGGTTTCACACAACACAGTAATGGTGGACAAGACACCGCAGACCGGAAGTTATACGGGAAAGATCCGGTACTCTGGCCAATCAGGGGACGCCCAGGTCGTCTCCATTTCCTCCCCCGATGTCTATTCCCAGTGTGAGACCTATGACCGAACCAGCGTCATGGTGAGCGTCACAAATTCAGACTTCTATGTTCTGGATCACTTTCAGGTAAAGGGTGGAACGAGCCATCACTTCACGTTTCACGCCGCTGAGGGTCCGGTCGAATCCACCGGTCTTGAACTCGCTCCCCAGAGGGACGGGACGTATGCAGGAGAGGATATACCCTTTGGCAGCTTTTACGATGGCGAAGTCAAATCCTATAAAGGCAGTGGTTTCCAGTATCTCTACGATGTTCGCCGGTGCTCCGATCCAGAAAGCCTCATATCGGTTGAATGGTCGGTCAAGGACACCTGGCAGACGCTGCCCGATTCCCCCTCTCCCGGCGCTGATACAGGAGTAAAACTCAGATGGAACATGCTGAACCCGCCTGGCGAGGTTTCGCTGTGCCATGGAGACCCTCCCTCCAACAAGCCGGGCAATCCCCGCCGGTTGTCCTATGTCGTTGCCGAACACGCGGGAGAAAAAGGTCTGAGATCGAGTTTCCTGAGTGTCATAGAAGCCTACAAAGGGAATCGCGTGGTTCGGGACATCGAAGAACTGGATTTTGGCTTCGAAAATGCCAGGGTAGTCAGAATACACTTGCCTGGGAACCGCACGGACACAGTCTTTTTCTCAGATGGAACCCGGCAAATCAAGCTGGAGGACGGCATATTATTCGATGGAAAATTCGGGATATATTCAGAATCTCCGAATGGACCCGAATGGGCAACCCTGACCGGAGGCACGGTCCTGGGAAGGGAAACACATGCCATCAGAGGACAAAGCGCCGAATGGCGGGGAGTGGTCACCTTTCGTGGTGACGGTGAAATTCGAACAGATGCAGCGCACCCTGGGACAATTGATCTGACCGGTTCATATCTGACGATAGAAAACGAAAATCCACATGATGCGTGTTACCGAATAGAGAATGTGACCCGGAAGAACGGTGAAACGGTCATCGATGTTGGAGATGTGGATTTTATCCGGGGCATGGTCGATGACCTGGACTACTCGAGAGGTTTCCGTTACGACTTCAAACCAGGTCATCGCTTCTGTGTAGTGTTGACCTGCTATAAACGGTTTCTATAGTACTCCCTGCAACACTGCCAGGTCTCCCGGAAGTGCAAGCGATACCAAATCAACGGTTATTCGACCTCACCCTGAATCCCTGTTCGGTAAGGAATTGGTCGAGTTCCTCCCGTCGATGAAACTGACCCGCCCGTCCACCTGCCACAGATGTCCACCGGCTGTCTTCCTGATGCATACCCTGCGCTTCGTAGAAATCCGAACTTGTTCGGTCGTACGTCTCCAAATGGTTCTTGTGTGTTTCCACGTCCAGATACCTGTCTTTCTGTAGAACAGCACCCAGTGGGAGTCTGGGCTTCACATCAGGTTGTTGATTCGGATAGCCGATGCACATGCCTGCCACCGCATACACGTATGGCGGCAAACTCAGCAACTCACCTACCGAAACTGGATGGTTGCGCATTGCCCCGATCATGCAGATTCCCAGGCCCTCCGACTCTGCTGCAACAGCAACATTCTGCATCACCAGTGCGACATCAACAGTGGCGATGAGAAGTGCTTCGGCGAAATCTCCATCGAACCGTTCCGCGCCCTGGAGTTCACCCGCCATCTTGCATCGGTTGAGATCTGCGCAGAAAGCCAGAAAAACAGCGCTTTCGTGAATCTGTGTCTGGTTAGCACACAATTCGGCCAAAGCGCTTTTTCTTTCAGGATCTGACAAATGAATGATCGAGTACGCCTGCAAATTGCTGGAGGTGCTTGCCTGCTGTCCGCACGCGATCAATTCCTCCAGCAATCCTTCGGGAAGCTCCTGATCGGTAAATTTTCTCACGCTTCGATGCTGCATCATCGTTTCCATCGTGGCATTCATTTCGTTCCTCTCTTGTTGTTTGAACGGGTTTCGAGTTCCTTCCAAATATCGCCCGGTCCGCATAGTTGGTCAACAGATACTCCAAACTGCACGTCACCTTGACGAGGGAACCGCAAAGTAGTATTTTTAGTGTTCTTAAGTGAGCTCCACCGCTTTTCCCGGAGTAATCGGAATGCCCACTGCACTGCTGATTGTGGACCACGGTTCAAAGATTCCCGAAGCGAACCGGATGCTCGAGAAAGTGGCGGATCTTGCCCGTGCGAAGGCACCGGGAATACCTGTCCACATCTCGCATATGGAGCTTGCCCACCCATCTATCGAGACAGGGTTTGCCGCCTGCGTCTCCGACGGGGCGGACAACATCGTGGTGCACCCCTATATGCTCTCTCCCGGTCGCCACGCCACATCGGACATCCCGAGAATGGTAGCAGAGATTGCTGCGGCCTTCCCGGATGTATCCTACTCGATATCGCCACCCCTCGGCGTTCATGAAAAAATAGTCGATGTCGTACTGGAAAGGGCTGGGTTGCTTTAATGCACACGCTTCGAGGAATGGGCTATTGACTGAATCCGCGCCCAACCCGCTGCGACGGGTGTGTTATATCACCTTTGCGCACATTACAGTCGACTTCTACATGACGCTTTTTCCGCCGCTTCTTGCCCTGTTCGCCACCAGATTCGGGCTGTCACTCGTTGAAGCATCCCTTCTTCCGATGACAATATCGGTATTCGGGAACATGCCCCAACCCATGATGGGTTACCTGGGCGACAAGAACAACCGGATGATTCTTGCCGCATTGGGTGTATTTTGCTGTGGTCTGTTTGTCTCCATTATCGGATTCGCCCCGTCGGCACCGGTACTCGCCCTCTTTCTGGTTTTCGCTGCACTGGGTTCATCGCTGTTCCACCCCACCGGTGGAGGACTAGTAACTGCATCGCTCCCGGGACGCTCCAACCTTGCAATGGCGATTTTTCTTACTGGCGGCCCGCTCGGCATGGCCATTGCACCCGTGGCCGGAACACAAATCATCCAACGATATGGTCTCGAGCAGCTCTGGATCACGGTATTTCCCGCAATTGTTGCAGCTGCTTTTCTCCTGCGGTTTTCCAGATCAGGAAATCTGGGTGAAAGCACTACGAAACCCGTTCGCATAAGCCTTGCCTTTCTCAAAACCTCGGAAGTGCGTCCCCTCTGGACACTGTTCGCAATCAGTGTTTTTCGCTCCTTTGTACATGCAACATACATTAGTTTTATCTCGTTTCTTGGACAAAGTCGGGGATGGAACATCAGTGAAATTGGGTGGACACTTTCCGCCTATCTTGTGTGCATTACAATGGGACGCATTGTTGGCGGATATTTGGGCGATCGCATCTCACCCCGAAAATTGCTTGGCGCCTCGTGCGGCATATCGGCCTGTTTTTTCATACCCTTCTGTTTCACCACCGGAGTCTATTCACTGGTTCTGTTTTTCCTGGCAGGTTTCGTCTTCGATCTCGGTGCAACCACAAACATCGTTCTGGCACAAAAGGTTCTCCCACAGAACACCAGCACGGCTACAGGAATGGTTATGGGCTTCTCCTGGGGTGTGGGTGGCATCCTGATGCCATTTGTCGCATTGCTTGCAGATGCCACCTCGATCTCAGTAGCACTAGCCGCCGTCTCCTCACTGCTGCTGCCGGCAGCACTCCTCGTTGGGGCCTTGCCCAAGATCAGACCCCAATCCTTGTCGCAGGCTGGCGGGTGACAGAAGCAATGCAGGCCTGCGGAACCCTGCACACTTTCCACCGTTGAAACTCTTGACCACTCCACGTCACAAACCAGATCAAGGAATCCGGAATTGGCCCACTCGAATCCACTACGCCATTTTTGCTTGATCACGCTTTTCATTCTCATTTCGTTTACGCCTTCCAGAAGCTCTGGTCAGCAGCCTGCCTATTCCCCTGGTCAGATCCTCGTAAAATTCCATGCTGCCGCACTAAAATCCACTGACAGTACACTGGATGAATTAGGGCGTAGATTCCGGGTTGAATCCTCCGAAATACTATTGACATCGCGCGGCGTATTGGCCAAGCCGGTTGCCGCGCTCGGCCACGTACGCAGGCTGAGGGTTCCGAGTGACATCGACATAGTGGAGGCTGCGAGAGCATATTCAAGACACCCGCTCGTGGAGTATGCCCAACCCAACCACCTCTTCATCCCCCATCAAGCACCTGATGATACGCGCTATAAGGATCAAGATAATCTGTCGTCAATCTCCTGGCAGAATCTGCTGGACGGCATTGGCCCCCGACGCGAAGAGATTATCATTGGCATCATCGACTCTGGAGTAGATTACACGCACCAGGATCTGAGTGAAAATATTTGGATCAACCAGAAGGAGGCGAGTGGCCTAACCGGTATCGACGATGACCGGAATGGGTATATAGACGATATCAGAGGATGGGATTTTGGCGATGCCCCCGACCTGCCGGGCAAGGGGGACTATCTCACTCCAGACAACGACCCCATGGACGAGTCTGGCCACGGTACACGGGTTGCGGGAATAGCCGGCGCCGTTGTCAACAACGCTTTCGGGATCGCAGGCGCGGCAATCGACGCGAAAATCATGCCGCTGAGAGCCGGTGTCACTCTGCAGTCCAACCAAACCTTTCTTGAAGAAGACGATCTGGCGGCAGCAATAATCTATGCCGTCGAAAACGGTGCTCGAGTGATCAACATGAGCTGGGGCGCAAGAGAGAACGCCAAACTCATTCGGGACGCCATCAGGTTTGCCGCATCCAGAGATGTGATCCTGGTAAGCTCGGCGGGAAACAGCGGCGAAGCCGGGTTATCATATCCTGCAGCACTGGATGAGACCATAGCGGTCGGGGCCACAGATCAACAAGACAGATTATCGGGTTTTAGCAGTACCGGAGTTCCACTGGATCTTGTAGCGCCCGGAACAAATATCCTGAGCACCTTTCCCGGCAATCTGTACTTGCGGGGGTCGGGAACCTCCTTCTCTTCGCCCCTGGTGGCAGGGCTTTCCGCCCTCCTGATCTCCAGACGTCCTGAATGGACTTCCGAACAAGTCCGTACCACGCTTATTCGGGCAACGGTGGACAGAGGCGAATCAGGCTGGGATCCATCATTTGGGGCCGGCAGAATCGATGCGCGCCTGCTGCTCCAGTCCCTTCAGAACCCGAAGGCCCCCCCCTCCTTCTCGATACTTGGTCCTTCCTCGGACTCAGGAACGGATTCGATCTTCCAGGTCACCACACAGCTTGTGGGGAGCATTTCTGGCTACAGGGTCTCGTGGGCTCTGGGACGTGATCCCCAAAGTTGGACGATTCTGCAGTCTGGCGGCACTACTGACGCGACCGATTTCGTCTGGAATCTATCCGCCCTTCCTGATACAATGGCCATTTTGAGACTGGAAGCAGAATTCGATGGCGAACGTACTCAGGAAGATCGCATCCAGGTTTATCACCGCTCGAGACCGACACCCATCTTCGACCCATCATTCGACATTGTCCTGGTTGGTGGCAGCCAAACATACCAGGCCAGGTGGTCTACGAACGAACCAACTGAAGGGTTTCTGCTGCTCCATTCAACGGTCACCGCGATATCGGACACCTTCTCCTCAGATCTCCGTGACATCACACAACGAATCACCCTGCCCTCTACGCTTCCCGTTGGACATTATCAGTACCAGCTTGGAACGCGCGGCCCCGGCGGACTGGAGTTTCTTACGGAAAAGCAGCCATTCACCTACACGCCTTTCCAGATTTCCGACGAAGGTCTCACGGAAACGGGCAGGCTTCCAGAAGCATATTTTGCCGACTTGACCGTGGATCTCGACCAGGATGGACAAGTCGAGATCGCCGCGATGCCCAGGATAGAGAACCAGAGCTACAGCCCCGTAGAGATTTTCGAATTGCAAGACGATCTTCTGAACCGCGTCTTTCAAACTACAAACAGCTTCCTGCCCTGGACCTTTGGGGATGCCGACAACGATGGAGACCCCGACCTTCTGGGCGTAAATGTGGTCGGCGGAACTGCCCACCTGAGAGTGTATACCAATACCTCGTCCAACCCCTTCCCGGCGCAGGAAATCCTGGATCAACGCGGAACCGGTGGAGGAGAAATTGCCGATACGGACGGAGATGGACAGAATGAAATCGTTACGAGCCCTGTCGGGCGCAATGCTGTCCAAATTCTTCGGGGCGGTCCGACCGGCTTCTCGGAAGTAGCACTTCTCGACAACCCTTCTTCCGGATCCAATATACCTGGTTCAAGATTTCTGGTCGCGGACGTGGACGACGATGGCCTCACCGAAATACTTGCAGGGGACAACGATGGCGACATCTGGAATTTCGAATCGGATGCCAATCAGGGGTATTCCCTCTCCTGGATAAAGGAAGGAAGTGACGACACCGATGCCAGTTGGGTGGGTGGCGGAATGGATCTGGACGAAGATGGGGTCACTGAATTCATTGTTGCGCGTACCATTGTAGACAACAATGCCGCGCTCAACGGACATTGGAGCGTCGAAGTCTATAACGCTCCAACAGAAGGAGACATCGTGCTCGAGTGGTCCATCCAGGTAACCGGCGTGATCACCTCTGGAAACGGCATCTCCGTGGGTGATCTCGATGCAGATGGGCGTCCCGAAATTGTGGTCTGTCTTCGACCAGACATCTACATCTTCAGATCCGATGCACCCGATTCCTACCGGCCGATCTGGCATGGCATCACCGGACTGACAGACAGGCCTCTCATAGCGGATCTGGATTTGGATGGACAATCCGAACTGCTTTTCAATAGGGAAGGCAAGCTCCGAATCATGAAAAGCGATTTACCTGGATACACACGCGCGAGACCACAGTTGCTTGAGGCGCAGGCGCTGAGTTCGGACAGGGTCAGTCTCAAATGGTCGGAAACTCCTGGCGCCGTTTCCTACGAGATCTGGAGAACCGATGGCGAGAGCAGCAGGGAGTTCCAAGCTGACACCATTACGGGCACGACATATCTGGACACCACCGTCCAGGCCAACCGCATCTATGATTATCTGGTCATTGCCGTTACGGAAGACTCTAGCAGGTTCGAATCGAGTTCTGTCAGGATCAGACCCAACGCTGCACCAGAATTGCTGAGCCTGACACATCCGGGTCCCGGCCAACTGGCACTTGCTTTCAATGAGCCCATGGGAATATCGGCCGGGAAGGCAGATGCCTATTCTGTGAATTTCGCAATCGGCAAGGCAACCTCTGCCATCCTGGATCGACACGGTCATCGCGTGGTACTATCCTTCGCATCCGTGTTCCCTGCGGGAAACGCCCTGACGCTTACCATCTCCTCGGTCACAGATTCCTCGGGCGTTCCCCTCACTGACCGGTTCCACCGCGTGCCCTTTACATCAAACTCGCCCACCTACCCATCCTCAGGTATTGCGGACTTCAACGGAGACGGCAGTGTAACTTTTTCTGATTTCATCCTCTTCGTTCAGGCCTACGGATCCACCGAAACTAGATTCGATCTTAATACCAACGGTCGTGTCGATTTTTCCGATTTCATCATATTTGCCAATTTATTCGGAAAATAACGGTCCTCTGACAGCCTCGAGAACCCCTTCGGTGACACAAACAGTTTGACAGTCTCTAGCGTGTCCAGTACCATATCTCCAGCAATTTTCAAGGAGCGAATACTATGGAATCTCCGATATCGAGCATTCCGCACGACACGAGCCTTACCGAAGAAAACTTTCATCACTATACGATCGACATGCGGTTTACCCGGCATGAAGTCGCCTTTGTGATGGTCGATCTGTGGAACACGGGATTCGGACCGGAACCGCTTTCACATCTTGGTTGGGAAGCGGAATACAACGCCGGCAAGAGCTTCTGCGACAGAGCCGGAAAGATCGAACTTGATAAAATTTTGCCCATGCTCGAAGCGTGCCGGCATCACGGAATTACCATCGTCCACGCACCCACCAGAGATATTGCGGTCAAGCACGAACAGTGGGCCAAACTGGCTACGGAAGAGGAACGAAATCCGGGAAAGCCAAAAAATTCTGCTGAAGCGGATTCCTGGCCGCCCAAAGACTGGGTTGCCCAATGGCAGAAGGATCACCGCTATCGCTTTCGAACTGAGCAATGGATTACAGATTACTATCGCGAAGTCAGACCCAACCAGGACATACCTGCACCGTTGCACCCAGTCGACGGAGACCTTGTGATCACCTGCGGGTCCATGATGCATCGCCTGATGAAGGAGCGAGAGATAAAAGTCCTCTTCTATTGCGGGTTCGCGACAAACATGTGTCTGATCGACAAACCCGGCGCCATTCGCGACATGCACCGCCGCGGATACCTGCCCATCGTCATCCGGGACGCCACCACCGGAACAGAGAATGCGGAAACCGTAGGCAACCTCGGTATCACCCGTGCGATGATCGACCAGATCGAAATGCGCTGGGGATACAGCATCACCACCGATGATTTTCTCACCGCAGCAGAGGGACGTGGTCCCTTCGACATACCGGCCAGGTATCTCAGGATGTACAAACCACTGGACGAATCGCAATGACCTCGTCCAATCAACCCCAGGGGGAAGCAACCCTTCACAACGAGGCGAACTTTCGCCACCACACCACCAGCCTCACGTTCTCCCGCAAGGAGATCGCCCTGGTCCTGGTCGATCTATGGGACACGGGATTTGGCCCGGAACCTCTGACTCACCTTGGATGGGAAGCCGAATACAACCTGGGAAAGAGCTTTTGCGACAGGGCAGCAGAAATTGAATTGACCAGAATATTACCGCTGCTCGAATCCTGTAGAAAAAATGGCGTAGCAGTGGTCCATTGCCCATCGGCTGATATCGCCGTGAAACACCCGCAATGGGAAACACATGCAACCGATGAGGACAGGAATCCTCCCTCGAGCCAAGGCGAATCCGCTCCACCCAGCTGGCCGCCGACGGAATGGACTTCCCGCTGGCGAGACGCACACACCAATCTCATACATACACAGAAATGGATCACCGACTACTACGCACACATACGCCCAAACCAGAACATTCCCGAACCTCTCAGACCTGTAGACGGCGACCTTGTTGTAACCACCGGGAACATGATGCACAGATTACTTAGGGAGCGGGAAATAAAGGTCTTGTTCTACTGCGGTTTCGCAACAAATCTGTGTCTGATCTTCAAACCAGGCGCCATTCAGGACATGTATGACCGGGGCTACATGCCGCTCGTGGTCAGAGACGCCACCACAGGTTCTGAAAATGCAGAAACGATTCAAGAAATGCGAATTACCAACGCATTCATCGATCAGATCGAAATACTGTGGAGCTATAGCGTCACATCCTCTGATCTGATAGAAGCTTTTGAATCAGGTGAAACGTTCGAACTTTTGTGTCGGTATCTACGTATGAATAAACCCATGGAGCAATAGCAAGTGGCGGAAACTCTGCCGATCGCACCGCGTTCCCCGGCGCTTACCATCCACAACACGGACTGCGTTTCCGGGATGAAGCGATTCCTCGAAGACGGATCAGTGGACGTTGTGGTCACTTCTCCTCCCTACAATCTGGGTACGGGATATCGGGCGTATGATGACAGCATCCCGAGGTCGAACTATCTCGATTGGATGGACGGGTGGGCGGATGTGGTTTATGATGTGCTGGATGAAAAGGGCTCTCTTTTCCTGAACATTGGAGCGAAACCCTCCGATCCAACGGTGCCCTTCGAGGTCCTTGCCCGGATGCAGAACCGCTTTCGCCTGCAGAATGTGATTCATTGGGTCAAGTCCATATCGATAGCAAAGGATGATGTGGGAGACCATCCGAATATTACCGGAAACATTGGAGTGGGTCACTTCAAGCCCATCAACAGTCCGCGATTCTTGAATGACTGCCATGAGTATATCTTCCATCTGACGAAAGACCGGGATGTAAAACTGGACAGACTGGCCATCGGGGTTGAATACCAGGACAAATCGAATGTCAAACGCTGGAAATCCGCAGGTGCCGATCGCCGGTGTCGGGGCAATACCTGGTTTGTCCCTTACAAAACCATCAGGAGCAGAGACAAGCAGCGGCCACACCCGGCAACTTTTCCGATGAGAATTCCTGAAATGTGTATTCAACTGCACGGGGTGGATTCCACCTCACTTGTAGTGGACCCGTTTCTTGGAATTGGCAGTACAGCACTTGCCTGCATCTCTTTGGGGATCGATTTCGTCGGATTCGAAATCGACAGCGACTACGTAGGTGAATCCCACCGACAAATAGAACTGTTTAAATCAACGCGCACGAAACCAGGGAAGACTTGATAGGGTCGTCGCCCTGCCTGAAAATTGAAAGGCACCGGATATGATCCTCGACAAATTCTCGCTGAAGGATCGCGTCGGTATCGTTACAGGTGGCGGAAGGGGATTGGGAAGAACCTTCTGTAGGTCTTACGCCGAAGCTGGCGCCGCGGTTGTCGTTGCCGAAATGGACACCCAAACGGGCCCACAAGCCGCGGCCGAAGTGGAAGCTTTGGGACGCAGATCTCTCTTTGTGGAAACAGATGTCACTTGCAAAGAGAACGTATTCGAGATGGTTGATAAGACATTGAGCACCTTCGGACGTGTGGATTTTATCATGAATAACGCGGGAGTCGTCAGCCAGGGTGAGGCGGAAAATGTATCTGAAGAGGCCTGGAAGAGAGTGATCGATGTCAATTTGAACGGCGTTTTCTACTGTTGCCAGGCAGTGGCTGCTCCTATGATCGAAAAAAGATCTGGAAGCATCGTGAATATCGCATCCATGTCCGGGCTGATTGTAAACTACCCACAGACGCAGGCCTCCTACAATGCATCGAAGGCAGCCGTTGCCCACCTCAGCAAATCCCTGGCTTCCGAATGGGCGCAGCATCACATCCGCGTAAACGCGATTTCGCCTGGATACATGCGCACCGTCATGACTGCCCCCCACATCGACGACCCGAAGTACGGAGCCAAATGGATGGCATCGACCCCAATGGGAAGGGCAGGTGATCCAACTGAGCTGGCCCCGCTTGCTATCTTCCTTGCCTCAGATGCCTCCAGTTTCATGACCGGCTCCGAGGTGGTTATTGACGGAGGATTTACAATCTGGTAGACCAGATCTGCAATATTGTTAAAAGGGGGCATTTCCGAAATCGGAAATGCCCCCTTTTACTTCACTCTAAAATCTCGATCTACACAGATTCTGCAGCGCGTGCCCGCCACCATTTTTGGAAGTCCATCGCGAGACTCAGAAAGGTGGGCACCAGGAACAGGGTAAACACCGTGGAGAGCAGCAATCCGCCGATCACAACGCTTCCAAGTCCGCGGTAAAGTTCAGAACCCGCACCCGGAAACAGCACCAGAGGAAGCATTCCGAACACACTCGTGATGACGGACATGAAAATCGGCCGCACTCGTGTAGATACGGCATTTCTAATCGCCTCCTTCGCATCGTCTCCGGTCTCCCGCACATTATTCAGCGTTTGGTGCACTATAAGAATGGCATTATTCACCACCACTCCGATGAGGATTACGAATCCGAGCATCGTCAGCACATCCAGCGCCTGAAAACTGATCAGGGCATTCACCGCCGTCAGTCCCAGAATGCCTCCTGCGGCGGCTGGTGGAACACTCAGCATCACGACGAAGGGATACAGGAAACTCTCGAACAGAGATGACATGAGCAAATATGTAATCACCAGCGCCAGTGCCAGATTCCATTTCATCACGTCCCGGGTACGTTTCAGATCGTCTGCCGTTCCCGACAGGTGAGCATCGTAGGGTGGCGCCAGATCTCCCGATGCGATCAACGGATCTATGATTTTGGTTTGAATTTCCTCCATGGCCGTTTCGAGTGGCGTGGTCGCCGGAGGATAAATTTGAATCGTAATCACTCGTCTCCGGTTCTTGTGATTGATCTGCTCAGGACCGGCGGTGACTTCCAATTCCGCCACAGAATGGATCGGGATCAGCTGTCCACCGGGTGTGTAAATCTGCATATTACCAATGTCCTGAGTGCGAAACCAGTCCGAAGCGCCCCTCAGCGTCAAATCGATCTCTTCTCCCTGGAACTGATATCCGTCTACCAGTGCGCCATCCATCAAGGCATTGACGGCAATGCCAATATCTCTGGCCGACAACCCCAGTTGCGATGCTTTGATCCTGTCGGGTACGATACGCACTTCCGGATTTCCAAGATCCAAACCCGGAATCGGTCTTGCCTGAGCGCCTGGAAGCACACCCATGACCTGTCCAAATGTCCGTCCACCAAGAGCGACAAGGCGACCGAGGTCAGGCCCGCTGATCTCCAGATCGATCGCCCTCCCGCCACCAGCCCCCCCTTGGAAGAGGCTCGCCTGGCGGACAATCGCGATCATACCCGGAACACCGAAAAGGGGTCCCTGAATGACAGGAATCAACTCCTTAACCTCTTCTTCGTCTCTGGAAATCACACCCATAAACGAGCTTCTGCCGAATGCCACATAAAACATCCTGTCAACGAGCGGACCATCGATGGCGGCGGCCTCCGCGGACCCGGGTTCAGCCTCCCATCGGGGTCTCAGTACGCCTTCGATCTGTTGTCCCACTTCGATCAGTTCATCCAGATTATATCCTGGTGGAGGGAGCAGGATACAGAAGATCATGTTCCGATTTCCGGTAGGGAGATATTCAGCCTTGGGCAGGAGACTCCATGCGGCAATTAGCGATGCGCCGATCAGTACGACTACCACCAGGACGCGCATCGCTGTACTGCCGCTGATACGATACACTGAATCTACGACAAAACGCTGAACGGAGTTCCCCAGCCTATCGAGGAATGAAAGTGCCCCCCAACGAATACCGGGGCCATTCTCGCCTGAACTGATGAGTCGGCTCGCCATCGAGGGGATCACGGTGATGGATACCAGGAGACTCAAACTCACGGAACAGGACACAGCGATAGCGATGTCTCTGAACAACTGTCCAGCCTCGTCTTCCACAAAAACAATCGGGAGGAAAATCGCAACTGTAGTGAGCGTGCTTGCCAGAAGTGCACCCCAGACCTCGCTTGCGCCATCCAATGCGGCTTTGGTCCTGGATTTACCCATCTGCACGTGGCGGTAAATGTTTTCCAGCGCCACAATCGCATTGTCCACCACCATCCCAACCGCAAAGCTCATGCCCGCAAGACTGATCACATTGATATTCCGTCCGAGCAAGGACATGCTGAGGAATGTGCCCACTATGGAAATCGGGATGGCAGTTCCAATGATCAACACACTGCTGAAGCTCCTGAGGAACAGCAAGAGAACCGCGATCGCCAGCAATCCACCCACCAGGATATTTGTGCGCACCAGCCCAATTGCGCTGGTAATGTAGGTCGTCTCATCATAAACCTGCTGGAGATACAGATTTTCCCGTGCAAGTGGGCCATTATTGAGTTCCACCACGGTTTGACGAATCCCCTCCATCACCTCCAGAACATTCGCTCCTGTCTCACGCGTGGCATTGATGGCAATTGCCGTATGCCCTTTCACACGGACCAGAGCGGTTGCGCGTTTGTAACCCAGTGTCACTCGAGCGATGTCGGCGATTCGTACCCGCGTGCCTTCCTCCGATCGAATGACCACCGCCTCTACATCCGACGGCGATGTATATTGACCGACAGTTCTTACGACATATCGCCGCTTGCCCTCATCGAATGACCCCGCACTGATGTTAACATTCTCTCGTGTAATCGCCCCCATTGCCTGACCAACCGTGACCTGATGGGCGGCCATAGCATCCATGTCCATGATGACCTGGAGTTCCCGTTCATATCCGCCATAGACATTACTCTGCGCGACTCCGGTCACTCGCTCGAGTGCCGTCTCGACCACATCCTCGGCGAAATTTCTGTAGAGCTCCACATCCAGTGCTTCTTCAAACCCGGGTTTCGCATCCAGAATCAGCCAGGCGATGGCATTGGTGTTCGCACCGCTGCCGCTGGCAAGGGTTGGGCGTTCAGCATCCAGCGGATATCCCGTAACCTGATTCAGCTTGTTGGACACTTTGAGCAACATGGCATCCGGATCGGACCCCACGTTGAATTCCAGTCTGACGACACCACGGCTGTCCGAACTCTCACTGGTCATTTCCACCAGGCCTTCAACCGTGTCCAGTTGCTCCTCCTGCCGCTGCACGATCTCCTGTTCAACCTCTTCCGGGCTGGCCCCCCTCCAGAATGTTGAAACCGTTACAACAGGCCGGTCCACATTTGGCGTAAGCTGAATGGGTATCCGAAACAGGGAGAGCATTCCGAAAAGCACAAGGAACAGCACGCCTACCGTTACACTGACAGGACGTCGTATGGATGAATCGATTAATTTCATTGTATCATCTTGCCTGGGTTTGGAATCGAAAAACGACCTTTACTGAAGCTTGCGAACAACCTTAACGGCTTGCCCATCCCTCAAACGCTCGTTCCCTCTTACGATGGCCAGATCTCCCACCTTCAGGTTTCCCTTCACAGCGACGAAACCCTGATGAGCCAATCCGGTCTGAACGAGCCTTCTGACCGCCTTGCCTTCAAGCACCACAAATACCACCTGACCGTCGGGCGCGTGGATCACCGCGTCTTTGTGAACAAGTAGACTTGAACCTTCAGATCCGGTATTCAGCCTGACTCGCGCGGACATATTGCTGCGAATACGCCCTTCCGGATTGTTAACCTCAACAATGACGGGAAAGGCGTGAGAATCAGAATACCCCTCCGCCAGAATAGCGACAACTGTTCCCGCGAACGGTTGGATACCCAGCGCATCGATGAAGACCTCCGCGGCATCTCCCAGCTCCACACCATCCACATATTTCTCATGTGCATTCACATATACACGGATCGTGTCAGTGGAAATAACCTGTGCAACCTCATCACCGCGGGATACCCATTCACCTACTTCCGTCAATGTTTGAACAATATGGCCTGAGAACGGCGGAGATATGGACAGCGCCCTGTGCCGGCTCTCGAGATCACGCAGTTTTGCTTTCGCTCTTGCCAGTTGATAACCTGCATTCCGCAGATCCTGTTCAGCCACGGCCTCTGTGCGCACCAGTTTCCGACTTTGCTCATAATTGAAACTCTGCAGGCTCAAATCAGCCCGGGCCTCATCCAGGTCAGCTTCCAGTTGATCATTCGTCAAACGAAAGATACGCTCTCCCCGTTTCACCACCTGTCCCCCGTCCTTCAACTTCTGAGCAACAAGCCCATCGGTCTCTGTCGCGATGCGGCTTGTTCGTCTTGGACGTGCAATTCCCACAATGGAGATCTGCTCCTGAACCTCGCGTGCAACAACCTCAGCCACAATGACGGGAGCCGGGGGACGGCCCTGTCCGTACGTCTGCAGACTGCAGAACAGCATCAGACAGGCTGCACTCACCTGCAAAGTTGTGCGATATTTACACATAGAGACCCAGCTCCTTATTCGCCAAGAACACCTACTGCTCGCTCCAGTTCCACCATTGAAACTGCGCGTTCACGTTTTTCCACCGCGAAATCCAGCTCCGCCCTTAGGAGTACCAACTGGGCATCCAGGACCTCCAGCTGGGTTCCCAGGCCGTTGCCGTATCGGGATTTTGCGATTGACTGCCCTCTCCTGGCCTGAGCCACAGCAAGAGTCTGCGCTTCCAACCTTTTCTCAGCAACTTTGAGATCCAGCCATGCCTGTCTTATTTCCAGCCCAACCTCTCGTTTCAGGCGTTTGAGCTCCAACTCGGCGCGTTTCATTTCGACCCTTGCCCGGGACACCCGTGCCGATGTACGCATCCCATCGAACAGTGGCATTTCAACGGATACACCGGTAAACCAGCTCTGTTGGAAATCATCGTTGGAGAATTCAAGCTTGTTGCTCTGCATTTGCAGACGAGCGCTGGCTATGAGATCTATCCGGGGTCTAAGCCCGGCCCTTTCCACACGAACCTGTTGTTCAACAATCTCGATTTCCAGGTTTGCCTGTCGCAGCTGTGGCCTGGCCTCGAGTCCTCTGGCAACCAGCACTTCAACATCCGCCGTGTTCAGAGTAGTGGTTTCTCGAAATTCTCCTTCCGCAAGAATCGTCTTCGAGAAATCCATCCCAATTGCGTTCTTGAAATTTAAGTCTGCAACCACCCGCCTGTTTTCAGCCTCGATCGAATCCGGCAGCAATGTAGAAACCTGTACCTGTGCCCTGAGCACCTCGTAGGAGGACACCCGACCGACCTCCTGAAGCCTTTGCACTTGTCTCAAATTTGCACTGGCACGCTCAACCGCAAGTTTGCTGACCCGAACAAGGTCTCTTGCAAGAAACAGGTCGTAAAGCGCGATCTCAACTTCTGACCGGACAAGTTGGTGAATGGCACGTACTTCCTGTTCTGAAAACTGCGAAGAGAAGCGGGCCGAGCGAAGGGCTGAATACAGCTTGCCGCTGGCAAACAGGGGCTGTCGGAGTATGAGAGAACCTGTAAAATTGTTCTTGGTTCCTATCGTCACCTCCTGTCTCCCGGTGGGCGTGTCGAATATCGATCGAGGAAGACGCCAGTTTCGATTGTAATCCACATCCAGATTCAATTGTGGGTAGATATCGGACCTGGCCTCCCTGATGCCCTCCCGGGATCTTAGCAGGTCTCCTCTGGCCATTTGCAGGATCTCATTTCTTTCCAGTGCCAGAGTGAGCGCTTCTTCGAGGCCAATGGTTTTCGATTCCTGACAGAATCCCGGAGACGCGGGATGCAGGACCAGACACAGCCCCAGAATTACAAAAAATTTCACAAAACACCTCGACTTTTGATTGGTGTAGCGGAATACGACTGGACAATATAGCCTAACTACCTGCGAGGGTCCAGAAAGGGTGATTCATTGAAAGCTCTGATCGGCGGGCGCGGAAAATATTAAGCACTTGAAGATCCCCATGGGCTGCTGTAAATTGAAGTGCACCATACACCTCAATCTACTTGGATAACCCTATGAACCGCAAAATTCTTCTTGCGGCCTTTATGCAGGAAACCGCCACGTTCAATCCGGTAAGGACGCGCTATGAAGATTTCCAGATTCACCGGGGTCTGGATATTCTCCAAGCCTTTCCTTCCACACAAACAGAACTGGCGGGCATACTCTCTATCCTCGATTCTACAAACGAAGTGGAAATAGTTCCCGTTTACTCAGCGCGTGCGGTTTCCGGTGGCCCTGTTCTCGATGCAGACCTCGACCGGATCATCGCCGAGCTCCTGACCTGTGTAGAGGAACAGGGAGATATCGACGCCGCCTGCATCGTTTTCCATGGCGCCATGGCTGGAGAATCGGAACCCGATCCCGAAGGTCGTGTTCTGGATGGCATCCGAAATCGCTTGGGCGACGTACCAATTGTTATAACGCTCGACCTGCATGCCGTCATCACGGATCGGCTTATCAGCGGGTCCCAGATCCAGGTTCCCTACCATACTTATCCCCACACAGACCATTTTGAAACAGGCGTGCGTGCGGCCAGACTGCTCCTCCGCATGTTAAATGGAAAAGTGAATCCCACTACGGCAAGAGTCAAAATCCCCATGCTGGTCCGTGGCGACGAATTATTGACAGCCACAGGCTTATTCGGGCAGGCGATCGATCGATGTAAGGAATTGGAAAGTCGGGAGAATGGCCTTGCCGCAGGAGTGATCATAGGAAATCCATTTACGGATGTCCCGGACCTGAGGTCCAACATACTGGTAACCACAGACAACGATCCCGAGTGCGCAAGAGACGAGGCAATTCGACTGGCCGAATTCATGTGGCATAATAGAGCACACTTTTTCGCCGAACTCACATCGGTAGATGAGGCAATCGACCGGGTCAAGGGATCGAATGGATTGACCGTATTCTCCGATGCTGCAGATGCCACAGCCTCGGGAGCCCCGGGTGACAGCAACGCCATCCTGAGGGCTCTGGTGCACGCCGAATTCTCCGGAACGGCCTTGTTGTCAGTGGTCGATGCACCCGCAGCGAGTTTGGCGTTTTCCGTGGAAGTCGGGCAGCAAATAACCACGAATCTGGGTGGCAGTCTGGATCCTGGCCGTCATCCGCCGCTCTCCTGCACAGTTACTGTCAAATCCCAGTTCGATGGAGAATTCATTTACGAAGATGGAACCAGGGCGTCGGCCGGAAAGACAGCAGTCCTCGTTTCAGATGGGCTCCATATCCTGGTGACTGAGAAACCGGTATATGTCGTGGGTCGGAATGTCTATACCTCGCACGGAGTTGATCCGGCCGATTTCGATCTGGTGGTTGTCAAGAGCCCCAACGGTTTCCGTACGAATTATGAATCGATTGCGGCACAGATCGTATCTGTTGACGTGCCGGGAGCAACCAGCGCGAATTTGCATTCACTACCATATGCTCGTTGCAGCCGTCCGATCTACCCTCTGGAAGAAAACACGACATACACATCCTGAACCCCTACAAACCTGATTCTGGGAGCATTACCAATGGATAAAACCTGGACGTGGTCCATGACCGGCTATCAATTTCCTGATAAAACTCACCAGGAAATTCAGGATATCTGTGTGGCTTCCGGACTATCCGGAATCGAGTGTGTGCCGCCTCTTCTGGAAGGGCGGACCCTGGACGAAATCGAAGGCGTTGGCGCCAGCTACACGGCCGCAGGGCTTGTGATCGAATCCTTTCACCTTCCCTTTTCCTCGGAAGACGATATCTCGTCCTTCTACGAAACAGCGCGAAAAAAAGCAGTGGAGAAAGCCTGCTTGTGGATGGAGAGAGCTGCTGCTGTGGGTGCAAGAGTAGGGATTCAGCATCCTACAACCAGCAGGTTCAGTGTGGACGATGAGGGACTGGACAGATACTTTCACCAGATTGGGAAGAGCCTGAACGAACTTCTTCCCGTTGCGGAGAACCTTGGATTCGTGATTGCGCTGGAAAATATGTTGCCCGCCGGCGGGGGCAGATTCACCTCGAGGCCTGAACACTTCGAGCGAAACCTGAAAGAATTCGAACACCCGAATCTTGGATTCTGCCTTGACACGGGCCACGCCCTTGTAGCCGGCGGGGAAGATGCACCACAATTTCAGAAGGTGATGGGATCTAGTCTGAGAGCCTATCATTTGGCAGACAACGCCGGAGATCGGGACTCGCACCTTGCGCCGGGTCACGGCCGGGTGGACTGGGCTACCGTATTTCGGGTCGCTGCAGAACAGGCATATACAGGCGCCATGTGCATTGAAACTCCCCCGTGGGCATCGGCACAAGGAACAGATTACGACCTCGCGGCGTGGCAGTCACTGGTGAAGGACACCAATACACTGGTGGACAAGGCCCTGGGTTAGGGATCCTCAACTATTCGCGCAGTCCCTTTAATTTATATCTTGAACGCGAGGAACGATGGATTGGAAAGAGAAATATGGCCCCTGGGCTCTGGTGACCGGCGCCTCCTCTGGTCTTGGCGCAGAATTCATAGTACAGCTCGCCGAACGCGGACTCAACCTCATCCTCGTAGCGAGACGAAAGGATCGGATGGATACACTTGCGCAGCAAATGCGCGAGACCCACGGCATCTCCACTCGGGTGATCGCAGTGGACCTGACCTCTGACGGGGCTTGCGACCTGGTTGCGCGGGAAACAGCAGATCTGGAAGTGGGACTCCTGATCAACAATGCGGGCTACGGGCTGTCAGGCGCCTATTGTGATTTGGATCCTCAAAAACAGGCGAATATGACAGTTTTAAACTGTGTCGTACCAGTCCTGCTCACAAATCACTTTCTGCCCGGTATGGTGGAGAGGAAAAGAGGCGGATTGATCTTCCTCGCGTCCACAGCAGCCTACCAGCCTACGCCCTATCTTGGAACCTATGGCGCCACCAAAGCCTTCAACCTGATGATTGGCGAGAGCCTGTGGCACGAATATCGGGGCTCAGGCGTCGATAGCCTGGCACTTTCACCCGGCTTCACGAGAACCGAATTCACCGATGTTGCCAATATTCAGGATGCGGGGGCATTTCGCGAAGCGACTCCCGACGTGGTTGTCGCCGCAGGACTCCGGAGCCTCGGGAAGACACCTTCGGTAGTGCATGGCCTGACCAACAAGGTCCTCGCATTTTCAGTGCGCATCATGCCTCGCAGGCTGGTCATGGCAATCACGGGTGCAGCATTAAAAGGCAGGACATCAAATTGAACATCGAACTGTTCTGCCAGGAAACAGGCAAGATCTACGAGGCTGAGGACCGGAGGTGGAGATCCGAGTCCGGCGCGCCACTGGATATCCGTTTTGTCCCAGAAATAAACCTTGACCAGGTGAAGGCTCGTCCACCAACCATGTGGCGCTACCGTGAAGCCCTCCCCATTGCAGAGGACAGGCACATAGTTTCCGTGCATGAAGGATTTACACCTCTTGTTCCTTATGAAATTGAAGGGAAGCGCCTCCTGCTCAAACAGGAGCAACTCTTCCCTACCGGTTCGTTCAAAGACCGGGGCGCGTCGCTCCTGATCAGCAGGGCGTTGGAACTCGGGGTTGACCGTGTCGTAGAAGACTCATCCGGCAATGCAGGGGCAGCAGTGGCGGCCTATGCTGCCAGAGCGGGAATCGAGTGTGACATCTATGTACCTGATGCCACATCCCCGGCGAAACTCGCGCAGATTGAACGATACGGCGCCCGGTTGCACAAGATACCCGGCAACCGTGAAAAGACCGCTGAGGCCGCCAGGGAGGCCGCCGAAGACCATTTCTATGCCAGCCATGTCTGGAACCCATACTTTTTCCAGGGTACCAAGACATTTGCCTTCGAAATCTGGGAGCAGCTGGGTGGGCGGATGCCCGATGCAGTCATACTTCCTGCCGGGCACGGCACGCTGCTCATAGGCGCATTCCTCGGATTTCAGGACCTGCTAATGCTGGGTTACATAGACTGCCTGCCAAAACTGATCGCGGTACAGGCCGCAAATTGTGCACCCCTTTACCGGATGTGGCGCGATGGTCTAAAGGCGGTTCCGACCATTGAGGATTCCGAGACGCTCGCCGAGGGTATCGCAATCACCCGGCCAACAAGAGCCCACCAGATGTTGGAGATCCTCCGTGCCACAAACGGCGAGGTCATTGTCGTTTCAGAATCAGAAATCGAAAATGCCCTGCTGCAGATTTGCAGGCAGGGCCTCTACGTGGAACCCACTTCGGCAACGGCGATCGCCGCGTGGATGAAGTATCCCGGTACGGAAGGTGAAACCGTGGTTGCCCCTTTGACAGGACACGGTCTGAAATCCACCGAAAAAATGTTGAAACTCGGCAAGACCGGGTGATCCGGGCAAAATTCAAATCACTGGAAGCAGGGCGAACCAGCGTGGCTCCTGAAGTGACCTACGAATACTCAATACCCCTCAAACGTAGCTGTCAATCAACTTCAAGACTGCCTTTGGGTGCTTCAGCTTCACACGGATATCTTCGTCGATCGTTTGTATGACCAGTGTGCAAACGCCGCTCACCCGCTGCACGAAATTCTGATCGAACGCGAGGCCGGTTACCTGCTCGCGAAGAATCTCCAGGTACGCGTTCGAAGGATAGGCCTGCTGGAATATTGCACGCTCCGTGGTCATGGTAAATGAATTCAACTGCCAGAAACTCCAGACCTGCATCATGAAGACCATCCCGAATACGCTCAGAAGCAAGAAATAGATGTCGCCTGAAAACAGCACGAACGCGACGCCACCGAAAATGAAGAGCAGGCCGGTGAGGAACAACGAAGGCCTGTCGAAGATCCAGGGAGAGTGTCCGAAAAACAACATTTCCTCCGGCTGACTTTCCTCCGACTTGTTTTTTACGCTACGAAGCAGTACACGGTCGTCCTTCCTGCTTGCGGACCAGAAGCACCAGAAAAATAACGCACAAAGAAACAATAGTCCTGATACGCCAAACAATATGTAGGTCCGTGATCTGAAATATATCGTCAACAGGATACTCGCAAGTATCAGTAAAGATCCCAACTGGAACAGAACCGATTTTCTCGTAATCCATGGACCCGATTCATCGCGTGCAAGTCGTTGGCTAACCACAGTCGGTCTGGAAAGTTGCGTTTTACCCATCGTTATTCATCCGGGACTTGCTGGCAATCGTGAAACCTGAGTGCAGGATTCAAAAAAATTCCGCTAGTCAGGCCTGTCCGGTTATGGAAGCCATAATCAAACTGAATATAATCTAGAACATTTTTTGGAAGGAAGTGCTGACCATGCCAGATACAGAAACCCTGCTTGTATATCTTGCCGGCCACATTCACGGTGGGTGGAGAGATCACGTCCGTGACCTGTGTGCAGCCAGAGGTCTGAACATAACGTTTAGAGGTCCTTGCGAGGATCACGGACTCAGTGACGATATTGGTGTACAGATCCAGGGCATCACCGAACCGGATCTCGGGGATTCCGGATTTTTTCCCGGAATTAAGGATGATCTGGGAGGTAAGGTGAACGATCTCAGAACACGAATCTGGGTTGCACGATGTGATCTCCTCGTCGCTTTTTTCGATGAGGAACATGGAAATTACAGACAGTGGAATACGTCAAGCGATATCAGTGAGGCGTCTCGATACAATAAACCTGTGCTTGTGGTCCACGGACCAAGGTTTCGTCACGCGCTCAAGGAATTGGACGCCAGGGCAGACTTTGTGGTGGCCAGTTTGGAACAGGCCGTGGAGACACTTGAATACATATGTGGAAAGTGATCGGTGAAAATTTTCTGGTAGGTCAACTCCCTCTCTTGCAAATACATCCCGATTTCCAGCAGCTTGACAAAAAGATGACCATACCATATACTAACGCGTTGGTTTTACAGTACATGTCGGATCTCACCTTTCACTCGGGCGTGTTTATTCCTCTGGAATGGCACCGCTTTGCGGGAAAGAGTTAAACATGCACGTCAAATTCTGGGGCGTCAGAGGGTCCGTTCCATCCCCCCTATCCCCTGAAAAGCTCGAACAGAAAATGGTGGATCTCCTCGTGTCCGCCAAGGGTGTAGATACCTCAACACCTGCAGCCGTCAGAAGATTCGTGCGCTCACGCCCCGTATTCGAAGGGGGAACGGTTGGTGGAAATACCCCCTGCGTTGAAGTGACAGAAGGTGGAAAGCGACTGGTCATCGATGCAGGTTCGGGTCTGAAAGAGCTGGGTCGCCGTCTGATGGATGAAGGAATGGCCCAGGGTGGGCGGGCAGGTGGATATTTTGATGAGCCACACCCATTGGGACCACGTGTGCGGATTCCCTTTCTTTCATCCGGCGTTCGTACCCGGAAACAAGATCGATATTTGGGGGTGCCACACGCACCTGAAAGACAGATTCCGCAACCAACACCATGAATTCAATTTTCCGGTTCTGCTGGAGAACATGCCTGCGGATATTCGGTTCAACAAGCTGTCACCGTCAAAGCAGAAAACACTGCACGGATTCAATATCAACACCCTGAAACTGGTTCACCCAGGCGATTCTTATGCTTACAAACTCAAGAACAGTTCAGGAACACTGGTTTACGCCAGCGATGCTTCATACAACAATCCCACGCCTCGTCATATGGAGAAGTATTACGATTTCTACCGCAATGTGGACATTCTCATATTCGACGCACATTTTGGGTTGATCGAATCATTCGAAAAGAGCGATTGGGGTCACAGCACGCCATTTATAGGTGTGGACATTGCAGTAAACGCCGGCGTAAAACGAATCGTACTGTTTCACCACGATCATCTCAGCGACGATGGGCGACTGCAAGAAAAATTCGAACGTAGCAAGAGCTACCTCAAGCACGTGGCGTCGGGAAGATCCTGCGAGGTCATCCTCGCCCACGATGGTCTCGAACTGGATATTTGACAGGCGCTGCAGGCTACACCCGCCATACTTTCTCCCATCCCTCGGACTCGCAATTCTGCACATACTCCTCGAGTACCCGCATCGTATCTTCGCTGTCATCCATGTCCACCCAGTTCACCTGATCACGATATTTTTTCATCCATCTCTTCAAGATCTCTATATCTCGTTGATCCTCTTCGGACAACCCGTTCTTGTCGACTATGGTGTCATGGAAATATCCGGAGATCTCATCCCTGGCGTGCACCCAGTCCGCGAGGTCTCGCCGCACGCGAATACGATCGATGCCCTTCCCATTTCTGACACAAAAGAGTTCTAGGCTCTCGGGATCTGACGAAGGCAATAGCAGGACGAAGTGAATTTCCCTTTGACTGGTCTCCTCCGATATGTGGACTTCCATTTGGGTATTGAACTCGGGTCTACTCTTCGAAATCATTTGGGATTCAAGCAACAGCGCCTCGAGCTCTGACCCCACAACCTCCACTTCCACGGACCAGATCCTCTCCAGAATGCCTCTCGTCTTTTCCGAACTTGTGCTGCGTTTGGCGAAATAGGTGCCAACGCGTTCTCGCAAATTCACTGATTTCCCCACGTATATGACCGTACCTGTCCGGTCCCTCATCACATAGACTCCTGGATCCTGCGGCAGGTCATTCAGATACCTCTCGTCGAAGGCGTACGCCTCGAAATCCAGGGGCGTATCATCTGGATGCAAACGATAAAGCAGCTCTTCAACCGTGGATATGTCTTTTCCTACTCGTCCCAGGAGGTGTAAGAAAATCTCCGCTTGAAGCTGTGCCTCCCCATCGCACTCACGCTCAGTCACATAGGCAACTCCCACTGCATCTGCAAGTGCCTCAATAGAGGGGATCGGTTGATCCGGGTACATAAGTCTGCCCAGCCGAAACAAGCAAATGCCTTCATCCATCAGTGATTTTCCGTTCACCCTCCGACTGGTCCTATTGGTGGCACTCAGGACACCATTGAGCCGAAATGCAACAGGAACAGCGCCATCCCAGAATCTCGCAAAACACAAGAAACCAGCCTTTTCGGTTTCACCCTGCAGTCGTGTTTCGCCAAAGAGGGCCTGGGGACCTGTGGTGTTGAACCGGACGGCCGAAAGGGATTCAAGTTGAGGGAAACCGGAATTTACGGAGTATTTCGGGCTCAGGCTGAGAAAGGCAGTTTTCTGTATTGAACGTGCACTTGGTTTCAGAAACCAGAACCCTTCGGCGTCTCTGGAAATCCGCGTATCATCAGAAACGGCAGCCTGCACGATCTTGTCCGCAACCACTCCCGAAGCGCCTGCCAACTTGAGAACCTCCACCGCAATTTCTTCGCTTCTAGCACAACGACCTTCCAGATACTCGTAAATCCTGTTCCTCATCAATAGTACCCAAAGAAAACGGGGCGAAAATCAGACCTTCGCCCCAGGACACGAAACAGTACCCCCTACCAGAGTGTTATTGCCCGGGTTTTGCAGACTTGCCTGATGCGGGCTGCTTTGCTTTTTCAGCATAGTCCATCTTGATCAGTTTCTTAAGCGCCTCGATCTCCTCGTCCAGTGCATCTATCTTTTCGTTTTGGAGCACCACCAGATCCGCATATATCTGGGCTCGTTCCTCTTGACTGACAATAGTCTTACGAAGGGCTTCGACACGCTTCATCAACGCCTCTGTTGAAACCACCGCGGGCAATTTGGGACTGCCTGACGTCGACTCCTTTCCGAAAGCGTCGAATCTTTGCTGGAGCGCCTCGTCCATTTCTGCACGCTTTTCTTCTGCCTGCTCTATCGCACGCAGGAGCGGCCGTTTCTCAACCGCATACTTGAGGATCGAATCGAATCCCGCGTCGGGCGTTCGTCTCTTGTAGGCAGGGCGCCCCATCCGTGATGCCCGCTTCCTTCTGAAAACAAGGCCCAGAACGATCAGGAACAGCAACGCCCCAATGGCCGCGCCAGGAAGAACATAAGTGGCATTGCCCAGAAAACCAGTTGTCCATTCCTTCTCTTCGTCAAGCAAAGCTGAGGAACTGGGATCGAGTGCAAGTGTATCCGCCTGGACTTCCAGGAGCGCGTCGATGTAGAATTTGGCCTCCGGCTTTGACCGATCGCCCCTCATGGACTGCCTGAAGTGGTCGATTGCGCCCTGAACATCCGCCGACGCCTGAAGAAGCTTTGCGAGCTCAAAATGCGCGTCGCTATTGCGGGGCCGTCTCTCCACCTCCTGCTTGAATGCCTCGATCGCCTGCTTGCTGTTGCCCTCCGCGAGATGTCTCTTGCCCTGCTCGAAATACGAACCTTCGGCTTGGGCTGGCTCGGGGGCTGGTTTGGGCTCTGGCTTGCCGATTGATTCTGTTGATACAATCGCTTTCTTGGGATTCAATGGCCGGAGCGTGACCAGATCTTCACGAATATATCCCCTTTTTCCATCCTGTAGCATGACCAGATACCACACGCCCGATTTTTCCACAACCGAGAGCAGATCACCCCGGGAAACCCTTGAAACGATTCCGGCCCGGGTAGATGGCTTCTGTCTTACGTTGAGTTTGTTTGGCCGTACTTCCAGAAGGTCCCGCGCAATGCCCTCCTTCGCATAGGTTTGATTGACCCAGGCGCGAATGCCGTCCGAAAGCGAAACCTCGTACCAGTCGCCTCGTTTACCAATTCTTTTTAACTGTGCACCACGGTTGATCCAGCGAATGAACGTGTCTTTACCGTCTTTCCTGAATACCGGGTGGGTACGCACCCTCACCCGGTTCGTGCCAACAACAGTCACAATTTCATCTCCATGATCCAACTGCGCATGCACGGCATGGATGCCCGGAAAACAAAGCAGGAAGAACCAGACCGCCAGTAAAGGTTTTGTCAAAAGACACGCCCGAATTTTTTTTCCTGAATCCAGTCGGAAATTCATTTTATCGAACTTTCTTTTTCGCTTGAATACCAAACCAGTCCCCATCGTATCTAACGCCAATGGGTGTTATCCCCGACCTTGAAATCAGCTCCAGGAAAGCCTCCTCTTCGGTAAGCAGAAGCCCACAAAGGATGAGTGTACCCTCATCTTTTACATGCGAAATGAGATTAGGGAGAAGCGGTGCAAGCACCCCACTGATCATGTTGGCGACCACCAGGTCGTACGCCCCAAAGCCCTTTTCCACGGAACCGGTCTCCAGCGAAACCACCTCGCACACCTCATTGAGCACCAGGTTTTCCCTTGCGCACGAGACAGCAAGGGGGTCTACGTCAACACCCGTCACCCGGGAAGCGCCCCATTTGGCGGCTGCGATGCTCAGAATCCCGGACCCAACGCCCGCATCCAATACCGCATCACCCGCGTTCATCACGCATTCCATCAGCTGCAATGCCAATTTCGTCGTTTCATGATGCCCTGTCCCAAACGCCATTTTGGGCTCAATCAGAATGCTGAACCCTTCAGTTGGAGGCGGAACAGGATCCCAGGGAGGGCAGATCACCAGTGATGGTGTGGGATACACCGGTTTGAAATGGGCACGCCAAGTAAGCGACCAATCCTCTTCAGGTACATCACCTACGGTTATGTCTCGCAAAACGGGAAACTTGTTCAGAATCGCATTGCGTAGCGCTTCCCGATCTTGGTGATCGGCGAAGTAGGCTGTCAGCCGATTCGAATCGCCTCCCTCACTCGTTTCAATTCCTGTGCTCCCCTGGTCAAACAGCAGGGCGGAAACAGGTTCCTCAAGATGGTCCGGGATCTGGATCGAAATCTGGAACCATGCACTCACAACAAAAAGACTCCAATTGCCATAAAATCCTATATATAATAAATTTACTGTCAATCCCAGGCAACTTCATTTCAGAACCACACTTAATTATAAGCCCACCCCAAAATATTGTCAATTCGAAGGGTATTCTGGAAAACGATTTAAAAAAAGGCCAGCATCCGTGCGAAGTTATACACGTCCTGTGTGGTTGGCAAAAGGGGTAAACCAGGGAGAAAACCCATCGTGTTTGCCAATAACTATTAAGTATATCGTCATACTACTTATAATCATTAAGTAATTCTTTGAATCTGTCGGTCCAAATAGCAAAACCAGCCATGCGTTGGCTGGTTTTAACGAATCTGTTCTCTCTGTTTTTCAGGACTCAACCTCCGAGGACTTCTTTCATTCTTTCGAAGAAACCCTTTCCACCTTCGGGTGGCTGAACGTTCTCCAAATCGGCAAGTTCCCTGAACAGGTCCTCTTCTTTCTTGTTCAGTTTGGAAGGCGTCCAAACCATCACCCGAACCAGTTGGTCTCCCGTCCTGTAACCGTTCAATTCGGGAATACCTTTGCCGCGGAGGCGGAATATCTGCCCCGACTGCGTGCCCGGAGGAACCTTCATGCCGGCTTTACCATTCAGCGTGGGAACTTTTACTTCCGCCCCCAGGGCCGCTTGACTGAAGCTGATGGCCAACTCGTACAGGATATCATCCCCATGCCGGTCGAATGCCTCGTGCTCAGCTTCCTCTATAAACACCATGCAATCCCCTGCGGGTCCCCCTCGCCTTCCTACGCTGCCCTGACCCTTGAGCGGAATATAGTTTCCGTCTGATACACCCGCGGGGATGTTCACGCTGAGACTGACAGCCTTCTTTGTCCTACCTTCACCACTGCAGTCTGGACACGGATCACTGACGGTGGATCCTTCACCGTTGCACTCCGGACAGGTCGCGACGTTAACAAATTGGCCAAATAGCGACCTTGTGGCCTGACGTACCTGACCCATACCGTTGCAGACATTGCAAGTTGAAGATCCCGAACCTGCTTTTGCGCCATTTCCACTGCACGAATCGCATTTATCCAATCTCGACAGTTTGATCTTCTTCTGTGCACCGGCGGAGATTTCTTCCATACTGAGCTTTAGTGAAATCCGTAAATCTTCGCCTCGTCCCGGGCCCCTTTGGCCGCCACCTCTGCGACCGAAGATATCTCCAAATATGCCACCTCCGCCAAATACCGCGTCCAGATTTGAGAATATGTCTTCAAAATCTGTTGCGTGCGTGAAATCCGTCCATTGAAATCCACCGCCCTGGAAAGGCCCGCCAAGACCCTGATGCCCATACTGGTCGTACACCGGCCGTTTCTGGGCATCGCCCAGCACCTCATATGCCTCCGCAGCCTCTTTGAATTGGGCTTCTGCTTCAGCATCACCGGGATTCCGATCCGGATGGAACTTCATCGCGTTCTTCCGGTACGCCTTTTTAATATCATCATCACTGGCACCTTTTTCCAGGCCCAGGATTTCGTAGTAATCACGTTTCGACATGCAAATATCCTGTAATAGACAATGGGGCCGAATACACCTCCGACCCCATCTGAAAAGACATGCTACTCACGATTCGATTTTACTTCCCGGTCCTTCGTCTTGCTCGAGCCCTGGCTGACCACCACCTTCGCGTGACGCACCACCTTGTCTCCGAGCATATATCCCCGTTCTACAACATCGGTTACAATCCCTTCATCGTGGTTCTCCGATTCCACTTGCATCATCGCCTCGTGGAGATTCGGATCAAATGGTTGACCCACGGTTTCTATTTCCAGAAGCCCCCTGTTTTCCAGGGTTTTAGGGAACTGTTCCAGGATCATTCGAACACCTTCCTGGTAGCTTTCCGATGCCGGTTGGCCCTCCTCTACCTTATGATCAAGCGCTCGTCTTACCGCATCGAGTGTCGGCAGCAAATCTCGAATGACGTTTTCGCTGGCGGATTTAACCAGTGCACTGAACTCTCGGGCGGTTCGCTTTTTGTAGTTTTCAAATTCGGCTGCAAGTCTTAACCAGCGATCCTTGTAGTCCTCTGCTTCGTTCCGGGCAACAGTCAAGGGGTCGAGATCAATCTCTTCTTCAGCTTCTTCCTCGTCCATCTTGTCCTCAACATCCCGCTCATCCAATGATTCGACCTGCACATGCTCATCTTGTTCTTCCATAATCTGCTAAATAACCTCCTACTTGTGATCGATCAATTCTTCCGTCAGTTCAGCCATGTACTGAATCAGCGGAATAATCCTCGCATAAGGGAGTCTCGTGGGCCCTATCACGCCTACCAGACCCGATACATTACCCACCTGATATCGAGATGTGACCAAACTGTAGCCCTGTAGCTCGGGGGAGGTGTTCTCATTACCGATTGTTATTTTGATCCCTTCCTGATCCATCCGCTCATCCAGGATGGTAACCATTGGCTCACGTGCTTCGAGAAGCCCCATCAGACCGGCGAGCTGCGTCTGGTGGCTGATGAACTCAGGTTTTAGAAAGAAATTTCCTGCCCCTCCATAGCGCAGATCTTCACCACTGCTGAAATTGAACAGCGAGTCCGCACTCTCGCAAATAATGCGGAGGAGCTTGGGCGATCCGCCTGAAACAGATTTCAACCGCTCCACAACGGAGTCACGGATCTCCGCAATTGTAAGACCGGAAAGGCGCTCATTAATGACGCGCCTTGTTTCATCCATTTCAGCGATATCGATCGCTGAATCGATTTCTGTCACCATCGTCTTGACGAGGCCCGACCTGATCGTCAACACCATGAGGACTTTTGATTCCGAGAGGTGAACCAGTTCCATTCGCTCGAAAATGCCGCGTTCGAATCTGGGGGTCAATGCCACACCCAAATTTTCCGATACCTCTGCGACTACCTTTGAAACCTGCTCTATCATGCTCTGGATATTGCCCTCACGCAATTGGGCAGCTATGCAACGCCGAATGCGTTCCCTGTCGGCTTCCGCCAGGTCTTCCCTTGCCATCACCTGGTCGACATAGTATCGATATCCCTTGTCGGTGGGAACCCTACCTGCAGATGTGTGCGGGTGCGCGAGGTATCCCTTCTCCTCCAGGTCCGCCATGGAGTTGCGAACGGTGGCTGGACTGAGCCCAAGACCGGATTTTGAAATGGTACGAGATCCAATTGGCTCACCTGTGGTCACGTGAGCGCTGACGAGACTGTTGAGAATCGTCTCTTCGCGCTGTTGTAGTTGAGGCATAGGCCTTTTCTCTCCAAATCCAGAAAACCAGATCTGAAAGGGTTGGGGGACACCCTCCCTATGGAAGGACACCGGCCCTTCGGGACTTTTGTTCCTGCAATCCGGGGATAAACTACAGAAGGAAGGACCACCTGAGATATTGTTATGCAATCACTTACGTCATATTTTACCGGTTCGCACAACGGTACAAATGATACACGAATGCCCTACTCTTGTCAAGCCAGAAAAAAGGGCCGCCAGAGTCGAAACTCCGGTCGGCCCTTTTCTTATTAAAGTGAACCAACTACTTGATCAGGAGCATTTTACTGATCCCGACATAGTCTCCAGCAACCATCCTTGTGAGGTATATCCCCGAGGCAAGTTCTCTCCCCCGTTCATCCCGTCCATTCCAGACAATCCTGTGAAATCCTGCTTCCAATCTGCCATTGGAAAGAACCCGTACTTCCTGACCCAGAACGTTGAAGACCACCAATCTCACATCCACGGATTCGGGAAGTGAGAATGGCAATACCGTTTCCGGATTAAAGGGGTTCGGGAAGTTGCGCCCCAGTGAGAACTCCTGGGGTAGGCTGCGTAAATCTGCAATATGGGTGCCCATCAAGTTACGCACATTCCCAAGTTCGTCGGCCACAAGAGCTTGTACGACATCGACTCTTCCGACTACAGTCTGGTCCAACATCCTGAAATGGAGCTGCAGCAACTCCCCTTCACCCTTCACAGCATCGGATGCAGGTATGATATCGGCAAGAACGAGCTCATCCACGCCTTCAGGCCGAACAATCGATACGCCTCCTGCTGACAAGAACTGCGAGGGTGCAACGCCATCGACTCCCAACCACTCCATGGTCGATCCGTCATACTTCAAACGCAGGCTGTATCCGCCTATGTAATCCGCTTCAGAAATCCGTACCAGGAGCTTCACCTCACCTTCGCTGTTTCCAGCTCGGGGGACGAGGGAGAGACTGGTGTTCCGATTGGTCTCGGGGCTCCCGACGGGCTTGCTCAATGCAGATTTGGGAGCAACGAACAGCGTTGGATCTTTTCCGTAAGACTGTGCAAACAAGATGAAGTCACGGAAACCGACCTCCCCATTGGAATCCAGATCGAATGCTGGCGCATAGACTCCGTCGCCATCCTTGGACCCGAACTTCTGGGCGAACTGGATGAAGTCTCTAAAGCCGACAGAGCCATCACCATCAAAGTCCGGGCTGGGCCCGGCCTGGCTGCCGTCTCCGTCCTCCGTTCCTGTTCGAATCACAACAGAATTCATTGGATTGGATTCGATATTCTCGAAGGATGTAGCATCCCCGATCGCAGCCTCTAGCAGAACAATCTCGGTTTCACCATCGAAACTGTCCAGCGTCTTGAACCCGATCTGACCAATGAAGCCATCTGTCACCGGCACGCCGGACAAGCTAGCAAGCGTGAACCGCACCGTGCTGCCCTCGATAACAGGCGCACCCAGTGGGCCAACAATTCCAGAAACCGATCCCGATACAGGCTCAACCTTTTGCGGATCAAACTGGATTGTGAAACTGCCTCCCAGTGAAGGACTCACTGACTGATTGTTGATCAGCTGTACAGTAAATTCCTGCCCGCCGCCAACACCACTGAGCTCACGCACTTTCTGGTCTCCGGATGCATCATCGAGGTCCATAGACCAGGTGCCGTCCCCATCACTGGGCGTCAGACCCGAGGAACCACCTCCAATCCCCACAACAGATCCACCTGATCCAATCGAAAGCTTGACCGGATCGGGGCCCGTTGCAAAGCGGCCGGAGACAAGAGTTACCCGAGCTTCACCTTCTTCCAGCACCTTGAAAGTGAACAATCCGAGCGTTCCGGACGCCGAGGTGGTCGTCGCCGAAGTCACAAAGGCAACACTGATCCGAACGGCACCGGCAGATGCGACTGGAATGGGAAGTCCACCTTCGAATAGATCTGTTGCGCTAAAGCCCACGTATTCCAGCTTTTTGTCGTAGGCAAGCGCAGCACTAAAGGCAATCAGACCATTTGCACCCTCTGTAGCGACCAGCTCGACAACGACTTCATCTCCAACAGCGGGAGTGGATATGGTACGACGTACGCCCTGGTCGCCAGTCTGGGAAACATCCAGATCCAGCGCTATGGGACCTACCGGCCCCTCGCCGATTTCAGGTGGGGTTGTTGCCTCCACTTCTACCAGCGCTGAACCGGCACCCTCTGCGCTGATCCTCACCTGAATGGTGCCGCCGTCATTCGCGGACAGGGTCACCTCGGCTTTTCCCCCGGTTACTGTAATGGTAGTAGCGTCTTCCCCATTCACCTTTCCTGGACCATCTGCAATCAGGAACGTAAGTTCGGAAGTGTCATCCTCGTCGAAAGCGAATCCGTCCAGATCGAAAAGTTCTGCAGTGATTGTCGCCTGACCGGAGCCCGCAACGATCGTAGCCTCGTCGGAGCTGACCACAATCTGCCTGGTGACACCCTCACCCTCTGTCTGAACTCCGACAAAGGGCTGCAGCACCACTGTCCCTTCGGCAACTTCAAGCACAATCTGGGGTACCACTGCCGAAGACGCGTCAAACAGGCTCTCGTTAACAAGGAACCGGAAAATACCAACAACACCCCGGTCACTTACCAATTGAGACGGAAGAGGTCCGAGAAGCGCAACCGACCAATTGACTGAACTCTCCCCGGCATCGGTAATGCCAAGAGCGAATCCATCGTTTTGCTCGAGGATGTTGCCTTCACCATCGTCCTCGATCCCGTCGAATCCTTTCAGGACCTCGACAAATGTCAAGGCCGTTGGATCGTACTGTACGAGAACATCGAACGCCGAGAGGTCCGTCGCACCATCGATGTAGGCCGCGAACAGAATTTCTCCTTCTTCGCTTTCCAGTAATTCCAGTTCAACAGTGTAAGGGTCAATGAACACACTGCTCTGAGGCGCTTCTGCTCCGGTGTAAGCGGCAACTTCGGCAAGCACCACATCCTCCGTGTCATCCACGGGTTCCGGCTCATCTACGGTTATGACGATCTCCTCAGATGTTTCGCCTGCTACGGCCACCACCCCATCAGGTGCACCATCACCGTCTGCATCCAGGAAACCGCTTGTCCGTCCTTCTGAAGTTTCCAGATTGACGAACAGAACGAAATTTCCACCTGGAACCATCAATTCAAATCCACCATCTTCATCTACCGAACCACGACCAGCCTCTTTCCGATCGCCATCAACGGCGATAACTTCTCCGGAGATCAGTTCCACTGGATCACCGGATTCGTCACCCGCCTGTTTTGCCGCAGCCAGAAGAGCGGAAAGCTCGATGGTACCGGTAATCGTAGCCAACTCCTCAACAGTTGCGCCTGTGGAGAAAGCAACGGTAACGGGTCGATTCAACGACTGATTGTTGGGCCCCCTGGCGCTCGTTACGGAAAGCGTATAACTGGCACCCTCCTCCAGTTCAAGAGGAATCACAAGAATGGTCCCGTTGTTTTCCAGAGACATTTTGTCTTTCCGCACCCCTCCTGGTGGCCTGGGCTTCACGATCACATTGGCATCGATAAACCGGCCCTGCTGTTTTATCTCGTCGCTGAAGGTCACCCTCAGTTCAGTCTGGCCTGAAGCCACACCCGTGGCACCATCCTCAGGATCGGTTGAAACTACGGAGAATGTTGAAACCGTCTGCCGAATAACTACATCTCTGCTGGCGCGGATGCCCAATGAAGGCGCTTCCACTCGAATGCTGTGTCTTCCCTGCTCCAGATTTTCGACCACCGTCCCAGAACTCACATCCTGAGGGGGCTTTCGATCCAGGAACAACACGAGCGGCACATCCAGTTCTTCACCCGCAGGATCAAGGGCGGTGACGAGAACATCGTCCTCAGCGCCACCCCCGTCGAAATCACCTACCACGATCTCGAGGTCAATCCGCTCGATCTGAGGAACTGCAACAATTGCGCGGGCGGTTCGGGCTTCACCGATGAGTTCACCCTCGACGATCACCCTGAAACCTTCAAGCTCGGCAAGTCCCGCTGCACCTTCGATCTTCGTACCGTCGGGCACCCGGATTGGCGGCGGTCCCTGAAGTACCATGACAAGTCTGCCATCGACCTCATCAAAGGCCACCTCTCCGCCCCTGATCACGAATTGATCCGGCTTGGGTGGCTTGGGGTTATCGGTGTCCAGAAGTTCAATCTTCAAAATCCCTTCGCCGAATTTGTTCCTTTCGAACACGATCGGTCTGTCAGGATCATCGGAAATTGAGCTTCGAAGCGCCGCAAGTGAGATCGGCCGTCCTCTTTCATCACCGATCCGAACCCTCGAACTGATCGGTTCAGGTGGCGGCGAGGCGAAGCTGATCGTCCGCTCATCCAGATTGACAGAAGCGACAATCCCCTCTTCGTGGAAAGACCTCCCGCCCAGGATTCGCACGGCATCAGCCACCACCACAGTCTGCTGGCCGGACCGCGTCGCTTTTCCAGATACTTCGATTCGAGTTCCTGGTGTCAGGTCTCCCGTTGAAGCACGCGAGCCGTCGGGGAAGCTCAACACCGTCTTCCGCGTCACCTCCACCGGCGGCAACCCGGGTCGTGCAATCGTACTGTCGAATTCTCGAATGTTACGTAGAGGATCATTTACCAGGAGTCCCCGCTGACCTTCATCCAACTGGATACCCAGTCGCTCGATGGCCTCGGCAACACCGGCCGACTCAAAGGAGTCGAGCTCGAAATCGTTGACGTAAATCCTGACCGCCTCGAATTCGAGAGTAGCGACAACTGTCAACGATAAGAAGTCCGCGCCTGCAGCGAACAGTGCTTTCAGGTCTCGCAGAGAAGCGACACGCTGCCCACCGGAGAGAAATTCAGTTTCCGGAGTGATTTTGATCGGCTTTGGCTGCTGCAGATTCAACCGCCCGTTCACCTGATCAAAGAAATTGACCTGGCCCACGAATTCGATCGCTTCCTGGACGGAACCGCCAAACAGGATCACGATGCGAGAGGCATCCACAGTGCGTTCAGTGATTTCTTCTCCGAAGACCGCCACAAAAGCTCCGCGCTTGAGATCGCTGAATTGTCTTGGCCGTTCTTCACCGACCGGTTGGCCTGGCTGACCACCAGGACGATTCTGGTTTCCTTGCGGTCCCTGAGGGCTTCCCGGCTGCTTGGATTGACCATCCACGTTGCCCTGCAGCTCAGTCACCCGGGTCCCTTCGTTCAGAATAACTGTCCAGGCTTCCCCTGTTTCTCCATCTTCGACGACGAGCGTCCGTTCTTCTGCACTGACCCGAATCACCTGCCCAGTTACAGCTGGAGCCTCGGGTTCCTGCTCACGCACCATAACTACGCGAGTGGCAATGACTGCGCCATCTGCATCAAAATCACCGAACACATCTACATTATCACCCTTCTCAAGATCCTCGAATGCGGCAGGCTCGAGAGGTGGAGGTTGGAATCCATCGCCAGGACCTGGTCCTGGCGATGGATCTCCGGGCCCACCGGGCTGTCCACCCGGTTGACCAGGTTGGCCTTGCTGACTGAATGTGGACGGTCGATTCGTCTCGCGGCTCTCCCCTTCCAAAGGTTGTCTCAGGATGAAGAACTCTGTTGCGTCACCCACCAGAACCGTGGTTGAGAAGAAGGGTCCTTCCTCCACAACAAATTCGCCTGCCGTGTGGTCCACGGATGCAACCACGCCAACCAGGACAGGGAAATCGATTATTTCCTGATCATCGAATGACCGAAGAATTCTGACCTTTTCGGCGAGAATCACTCCGGATTCAGAATCGCGCTCGCCAAAGATCTCTACCTCATCGTCGACCTTCAAGTCGGCGAAGAAAGCGAGGGCCTCTCCAGGATCGTTCGGTCGTCTGCCCTGCTGACCGGAGCCACCTGGCTGTCCACCGGGCTGCCCGGGTTGTGCTTGCTGTCCAAAGCTGGCTTGTCCAGGTTGCGGTCCACCAGCCCCTGGATTACCTGGCTCCGGACGCGGGGGACCACCAGGTGCACCCAAGAACAGGATCGAAAAACGAGTATCTTCATTTATTTCAATTGTTTCTGGACCATCTTCCGTTTGGATCTGGAAGGAAGATTCTTCAATGTCCACAACTGTTCCTGAAGTGATGGACGGTTCGAACCCACCCCCATCCGGGACACCTGGACCGCCTTCAGAGGCGATACCTATGGCCTGGGCAAGAATTGTTCCCTCGTCATCACGCTCACCAAATACAACAACGTGAGTACCGATTTCCAGATCTTCGAAAGAGGCGGGAGCCCCATCCGGAGAACCTGGCTGCTCCTGCCCGGGGCCACCTGGCGTTCCGGGACCACCAGGGCCTCCAGGATTACCAGGACCGCCCGGCTGTCCCTGCTGCGTAAGTGTCGATTGCCCCTGACGTGCAGGTCCTGTTGGTTGACCGGGTTGCGGTTGACCGCCCGACTGCCCCGCAGGCCCACCCGGGAGAAAGAACACGCGGGTGTCTTCACTTAACTGCACGAGCTCAAACTCGTCTTCACCGACTTCGAGCCTGAACATCCTTGTGGAAGGATCGATATCAACAATGGTGCCGCTGGCGGTTGGATTGTCCAGATCTATTCCCGGATTTCCGCCCGGGCCAGGTGGTTGACCACCGTCCAGTAGCCCGCGAACCCGCGTGCCTTCCTGTTTCAACCTGATCTTTACTTCAGTTCCTGCGAGACTTCCCGCCCACAGACCACTGACATCGTCATCTCCTTCCCCTTCGAGTCGCTCGAACCGGACATCGACTTCGCCCAGAGGGGAGGACGCAGTGCCTTCTAACACTTGACCATCGATAAGACGTGCCACGACAGTTACTTCGCCCAGGGGTGAGATCACCAAAATCTTCAACCAGCCATCAATAAACTCACCTTCGATGGAAGTCTCCGTTCCAGGGCCATCTCCAGGCTCGCCCGCCCTAACGATCAGAACGAGACTTGCCAGTACGACACCATCTTCTTCGGTACCAAAGACCTCCACAAAGTCATCTACCTTCAGGTCTTCGAAACTGGCTGGTCGTCCCCCTGGTATGGAACCGGGATTCCCTGGCTGATCAGGTCTGCCTGGTTGCGGTGGCTGCTGCTGGGCAAGAGCCGCCTTGAACGCCAATGCTGGACCACCAGGTCCAGCTGGCGTACCGGGAATACCGCGGCCTCCATCACCGGCTGCGGGTCCACCAGGACCATCCGTGGGTCCCTCGATCAATGTGAACTCTGTCTCATCATTCACGAGCACACGAACGACCCTGTCAGGTCCGGAAATCACGGAAAATGCTCGACCATCCACATCGATTGCTTCTACGCTTCCCTCCGCAACAGGCGTTCCTCCATCTCCTCCGGGACCAGGACCGGGACCATCCGGTCCACCGGATCGAAGAATTACCACGCGCCTGGCAAGAATCGTGTCACCATCTTTCTCACCGAAGACCTCTACGAGGTCGCCATCCTGCAAATCTTCGAAGGTGGCGGGCTGCGTAGCCAATCCAGGTCCACCATCTGGTTGCTGCAGACCAAGCACGGAAGTAGCGCCGCCCGGTCCCCTGTTGGGTCCAGGTCCACCATCGATGGGCGGTGGTCCAGGAGGCGTATCCCCACCCGCGAGACCGAATTGAATTACAAATTCCGTCTGGTCGTCCGTTATAACCTGCGCAGACACACCTGTGGGCAGCGTTATCGAAAACGTACCCTTTTCCCGGTCAATATTTCCAGCACCTCCTGCGGCAAGAGGGGCATCGTCGTCCGGACCGGGTCCGGGACCTGGCGGTTGACCATCCTGTTGGACGCTCGCAGTCCCTCTCACCTGGCTGCCGTCCTGCTCCAACTGCAGCCTGAGTCTTGTTCCAACCACCTCGCCTTCCCAAACTCCCACGACATTGTCTGTGCCTTCACCCTCGACACGGCTCAATTCCAGGTTCAATGGGCCAATTGGCGTTCTGGCACTGCCCAGGAGCTGGCGACCATCATCCGACAACCCGAACGCCACCGACACATTTCCGAGGCCGGGCAGATCGAGACTCATAGTCAGAACGGCATCCTCAAACACACCTTCAACTGCTATCTCGCCACCGGGTGAAGGTCCACCGGGACCGGGACCACCTGGGCCGCCGGCCAACGCTTGCACGGCTTCAGCGACCTCTTCAGCCGAAATTCGGCCATCATCACCTGCGAATCGCTTCAACAATTCTTGGGCATCCCCTGGAAGTTCTTCCAGGAACTCGTCTATACCTATGTCCGCTAGGTCGCCAGCCTTCAGCGCTTCTTCGA
>Ga0115002_10000550_pt1 | contig 52957 bp, 43 predicted proteins | sample ArcticOcean_MG_C_8_FD_89576 | JGI IMG/M metagenome (GOLD analysis project Ga0115002, IMG submission 89576) | Marine microbial communities from western Arctic Ocean - ArcticOcean_MG_CB11_86 | ecosystem: Environmental > Aquatic > Marine > Oceanic | place: Arctic Ocean: Canada Basin | collected... | reverse complement strand
CCCTGATGTCCGCCGAATAGATCTGAATGGTCGTTTCTGATAATGGAGTGTCCACGTCGTTGGATTTCATCAATGGTCTTCTTATCGAAACCCTCCTCGAAGATTAATTCAAAGTCAGGTGTGACAAACCACCGAGGTGCGTTTGAAGACGCTTGAGGATTCCAATGATTATCGAGGATCCGCGTGAGAACTTGTACGTGGCCTTGTGGTTGCATGTGGCCGCCCATAACGCCAAAAGCGAACAAGGGTTCTCCAGTCCTGGTAACCATGGCTGGGATAATGGTGTGAAAGGGCCGTTTTCCTGGAGCAACTTCATTGGGGTGCCCTGGAGTCAGAGAAAATCCATGGCCGCGGTTCTGCATAGAAATGCCGGTATTGGGAATGACGATTCCTGAACCAAATCCCATGAAGTTGGATTGGATGAGCGAAACCATGGTTCCGCTTTCATCGGCCGCAGAAAGGTATACCGTACCATGGTCCTGGAAGGTTGTGGCCTCCGGAATAACCGCGAGGTTCATATTAATGCTTTTAGCTCGTTCTTCTAAATAACTTTTTGCCAATACTTCATAGTTGGCGTCATCCCAATAATCGGGATCACAGATGTGTTGAGATGTTTCGGCAAATCCCACCTTGATCGCCTCAATCTTTGCATGAATGGAATCGGGGGAATCGGGATCCCATTTTTCTAGAGGAAAATGTTCGAGTATACCTAATGCGATCAGTGCAACGAGTCCTTGCCCATTAGGGGGGATCTCGTGAACATCGTAGGAGCGATACCTTGTGGAAATAGGTTCCACCCACGTTGTTTGATGGGTGGCCAAGTCTTCAGCACACAACCAACCTCCAGTTGATTGGGCGTACTCTACGATTTGTTTGGCGATAGGTCCTCGGTAAAATGATTCCCCTTTTGTAGCCGCGATTTCTTCCAGCGTGTAAGCCTGTGCCGGATTTTTAAATACAGCTCCTTCTTCTGGCTCAAATCCTTTGGGAAACCACGCTTGCAGAAACTCCGGATACTCAGCAAATATTTTCCTGGCTGCCTTAAACCCCTTGGCTACTTGTGCGCCCAATGAGAATCCATTCCTGGCATGATTAATGGCAGATCCAAAAAGCTTTTCGAAAGGAAGCTTACCAAATCGATCGTGTAATGCGACCCATTGGCTGACAGCACCCGGAGTTGTAACCGAGTCCCAACCATGTTCGGGCATCGAATCGAATTGATTAAAATAATCTCTCTTCCAGGCCAGAGGAGATTTTCCGCAAGCATTCAATCCGTGGAGTTGTCCCGATTCTGCTACAATCGCGAATCCATCGCCTCCAATTCCGTTTGAGCAGGGTTCTGTAACGGTTAGCGTAATGGCGGCTGCAAGCGCTGCGTCGACCGCGTTGCCTCCGTTGCGAAATGCGTCGATTCCGGCATCGGTGGCATGGGGATCCGAAGTGGCAATAACGTTTTCCCCATAAACAAGTTCGGGGTGGGGTGTCCTCGGGTTTTGCCAGGAAGGAGATTGAAACATGCTCTGAACTTGAGCGGTTTCTTGTGGGGATACAATCCTAGGAATTCTTGTAGGACTCGAATTGATTCTTATCAGCCGCTTTCATATAAGCTTCGTGGTCGGATATCGCTCCTTTTTTCAATTGTGCCATTAAGGATGCATCCATGGTCGTCATCCCTTGCGCCATGCTACTTTCGATGATGCCACGAATGTTGCTGATCTTGCCGCTACTGATACAGTTCGGCAAGGCATCGTGCTTCAGGAGAATTTCATTTACTGCAACGCGACCGCCGCCAACCTTTTTACAAAGTAACTGAGATACCACGCCTCGTAGACAGCTAGCCAACATCGTGCGGATCTGGTTTTGTTCTTCCGCGGGAAATGCATCGATTATTCGATCAACCGTTTTCGGCGCGTTATTGGTGTGGAGGGTGCCAAAAACAAGCATGCCCATGGATGCACAACCCAACGCTAGCTGTATGGTTTCGAGTTCTCTCATTTCACCTAACAAAATGATATCTGGATCGCCACGCATGGAGCTTCTCAGCGCATTGGCAAACGAGTGGCTGTGTTCGCCCACTTCTCGGTGAACAATCACACAGTTTTCTTGGGGTGAACAAATTCAATAGGGTCCTCGATGGTGATAATGTGCTTCTGGTAATTATCGTTAATATAATCCAGCATCGCTGCCATGGTCGTTGATTTACCACTACCGGTTGGTCCCGTGACCAAGACCAGTCCTTCCTGATAGCCGTACACTTCTTTTAGAATCTCTGGAAGGTTTAGTTTATCAAAAGAAAGAATCTCTGCAGGGATTTGCCTGAATACAGCACCAGACCACCACTGGTTATATAGAAAACTTCCACGGAACCGAGCGAGACCCGGAATCTCATGAGCCAAATCAAGGTCGTGGTTTTCTTGGAAATGGTTCCAGCGAGTTTCGTTACAAATCTCCTGTAGCATTTCTTCCAAAGACTGTTGGTCCAATTCTGGCTCATCTTCCATGTCCATGATAGAGCCAGATGCTCTGACCCTCGGAGGCATTCCTACAGCCAGGTGCAAGTCAGACCCATCCATGTCTAACATCTTGGTCAAATATCTATCGAGAATTGGCATGACTATACTTCTACCTCCACTTGTTCACCGGAGCGGATTTGTTGTTTCATTGGTCGGCTAACCAGATTTGCCAATGCCACTTCATCGGAAATTCGTTTGGCTTCCCACAGGGCAAATGGATTTGTCCATAAGGATCATGCCTTGTTTACGGCCGGTTTCTATAACGTTAGAAAGCCCGTCTGCCTTGTTGGTTCGAATGAGGTTTCCAACCGCCGCACAGTTGAGTAAAAGTTCATAGGCCATTTCAACACCCCCATCGGTAGCGGGTAAAAGTCTTTGGCAAATAATACCCTTTAAACTTTCTGCGACCATCGATCTGATTTGTGTTTGTTGGGCTGCTGGAAATACATCCAGTAAACGATTTAACGTATTGGCGGTATCGCTGGTATGCATCGTCCCGATAACGAGGTGACCGGTTTCTGAGGCGCTGATCGCCATCTCAACCGTTTCGAGATCGCGCATTTCTCCGATCACAATGATATCAGGATCTTGCCGAAGCGCACCTTTTAAAGCACTATGAAATGTATTGGTATGACTTCCTACTTCGCGCTGTGTTATTTGGCATTGCTCTGAGTGTTGGACAATTTCTATCGGTGACTCGACCGTAATAAGGTGGTCCTGACGGGAGTTGTTTATTTCATTAACCAACGCGGCGAGGGTGGCCGTTTTTCCGGAACCCATTGGCCCCGTAACCATAATCAATCCATTGTGGTAGGTGAGTAACTTCCGGATGTTGTCTGCGTCATGAAATCCTAACTCTTCCAAGCTTCGAATTTCGTTGGGAACCAGTCGGTAGGTTCCTGACAAACCATCTTTGTGAAGCATCAAATTTACGCGATAGCGCAGATGAGTATCAAAGGATAGGGCAAAATCCAGGTCATGGTTTTTCTTGAAAAAATCTAACTGAAATTCTGAAAGGAGTGCCTTGTTAAGTTTGTTGGCATCGTCGGCTGTCAGTGTGTAGTCACCGAGATAAATGACTTCTTGGTTGTGTCGAATAAAGGCACAAGCGTCTGCACATAAGTGTAAGTCACTTGCTCCCTCCTGTTGGCTTTTTAGCAGAAGCTGAACCATACATTGACGGGCCTCTTGCTCGGACATGGAAGCAACGCCTTCGAGGTCTGGCCATTCGTCTTCAACTTCTAAGGATACTTCGGGTCGTTCTTTCGATAGATTGGGTGCGAGTCCTGGTTGAGTAGGAGCGGGTGCAGCAACTACTGGTGCTTGCTGAACGGGCTGTGGTTGCTCAACAGGTTGTGCCAGGGCAACAGGTGCCTCGACCAGTGCTTCTTGATCTGGGGAAGCATGAGTTCTGAGTGAAGGAATTTTCGCCGGTTGTGTGTTTAGAGATGGCGTAGAAACTGGTACTTGATTCGTTGCTGGTAATTTTGTTTGAGGATTTGCGGTGGTTCCATCAAACGGATCGTCAGTGAATTGGCGTCGGCCTTCGGAAGGTTTCCACGGTTTGCTTGAACCCAGGCTCGGTTTACTCGTTGTAAGCGGTGAGTCTTGCTCGGACGACAACGTGGGTGAAGACAAACGTAACGGACTCGGTGCCTCTGTATCCGGACTTCTACTACCGAATGTGCGTTTTGATGTTGACTAAATAATTTCAAAAGGACCGTTCGGAACGGTAGCTCCGGCATCGCTTTTAGTGTGTGCCTCTTCGACAAGGTTTTGCAGCGTGTCAACGTCGGTGCAATAGCCTCGATCAATCAATTTTTCACCAAAAGCCAGCAGGTCAGCTTCTGGCCCAAGCGCGTGTTTATGCACGAGACATTTTGCTGAATCTAGGATGCCAGCTTCATTGGCCAAATAGGCAAGCCATTGGACTTCGAGTTTCAAGGTATTTTTAGGATGTTTGAGTTAAGGAGAGGTGATGTCCTCAAAACGTGAAACTACCTGACTTTCCCTTAAATACTATATCGTTGGTACTTTGGGTGATTAACTCGGTTTTAACAAAGAAAGCGAACTGACTTTCACTTGTTACGATCCAATGGCCTCTAATACTTCTTCTGCATGGATCTCGGGTTTCACCTTAGGCCAAATCTTTTTAATCGTTCCATCAGGCCCGATGAGGAATGTTACTCGGTGAATGCCCATGTATTCGCGGCCCATGAATTTCTTCAATCCCCATACGCCGTAGTCATTTACAATCTTCTGATCCTCGTCCGAAATTAAGGAGAACGGCAGGGAGTATTTTTCCACAAATTTGTCGTGCTTCTTTACAGAATCCACGCTTACACCAAAGACAATCGCACCCTTGTCTTCAAATTCCTTCCAGCTATCTCGAAACCCGCAGGCCTCTTTGGTACAGCCTGGTGTGTCGTCCTTTGGGTAGAAATAGAGCACCACCTGTTTCCCAGAAAAGTCGGTGAGTGAAATCGTAGTTCCACCGTTGATTGTTGAGGTGAAGGGTGGGGCTTTATCGCCTTCTTTAAGTGTCAATTCCAGTGCTGCCATAAGGCAGTAAAGATTCACTAGATGCTAGCAAGGCGTCCAGTTGAATCTCCAAAATGCGGTAAGTTTTTAACTCCCATCTTATCAGCCATGTTGAGGAAGAGATTTGTAGCCGGCTTCGAACCATTTACGACAAAGCGTCCTGGGTTTAACTCTCCGCCACCGTGGCCTGCTAATACGATGGGTAGGTTGTCGTGCGAGTGCTTATTGCCATCTGCATTACCACTTCCGTAAACGATCATCGAATTGTGGAGGATAGAATGTCCGTCTACATCTTTGACCCCGTCCAGCCGGTTTAAGAATTGTGCGAATTGTTCAACATACCAGCGATCGATCTTTTTAACTTTTTCGATGCGATCCTGTTTGTCTCTGTGGTGAGTCAATTCGTGATGACCTTCGGTGATACCTATTTCTTCGTGTGAACGATTATCGCCGTCGTGGGCCAGGATCAAAGTAGCGATTCGGGTGGAATCCGTTTGGAAAGCGAGCAACATCATTTCGTACATGATGGCGATATGCTCTCCATGGCTGTAGGGAACGCCTTCCGGAGTTGGCAATTCTGGATCTATATTTGGACCGAGTCGCTCCATTTTTTCAATTCGAGACTCCACTTCGCGTACGCCCGTCAGGTATTGGTCCAACTTGTCTTTGTCGTTATTTCCGAGGCGCTTTTGCATGCGTTTGGCGTCGTCCATGACAAAATCGAGAATCGATCGTCGATTGTTCATACGTCGTTCAGCATTGGCTGATCGTTCCCCATGAGAACCTTCTCCGAATAGCCGTTCAAAAACTTTCCTCGGATTGGATTCCGGCGCCATGGGAGTAGTGGGAGTCTTCCAGGACACGTTGTATTGGTAAGCGCAAGAGTAGCCAGAATCGCAACTGCCAGACGCTCGAGCTTTATCACAGGAAAGTTCCATGGAGGGAAACCGCGTTTCGGCGCCCACTTCTTTGGCGATAGCCTGATCAATAGAAACTCCCGCACGGATATCGGTGGCGCTTTTATTTAAACGGACACCTGTAAGAAACACACTGTTACCCCGAGCGTGATCGCCGGCGCCGTCTTTGGATCCGGTTGCATGCTGATGATCCAGTCCTTGAATGACTTGGACGGATGATTTGAGGGATTCTAATGGAGAAAGTGTTTGCCCCAGTTGGAAGTAGGTCGTTGAGCCTTCAGCCCACCAGGTGGAGGGGATAGCGCCGTTGGGGAAAGTGACAAATGCGGTTCTTAATGGCGCACCGGTTGCGGTAGTAGCCGCCTGTCGCAGTGAATCATTGGCTAGTAAGCTTCCTGGTAGAAGTGAATGAAGACCTGGTACAGCAATCGCAGCTCCGAGGCCCTTGAGGAAGTGCCTTCGGTTAAACTTGTTGGGTGGGGTAAATGAGCTTGGCATAATTTACTCAGGTTTAAATTTAGGGTGTCTTCTTTTTTGGAAGGGTGCAGATTTTACGATCGCCATCAATAGTGCAGAAGGGCTGCCCTCATTTTTTTCTAATTCGTTTACCAGATAATCGATTGTCTCCGTGTCGTAATATTCTGTGCCGCGACCTAGGGCGTAGGTAAGCAGCTTTTCACTGATACAGTAATAAAAATCACGTTTTCGCTCGGTGGCAAGGATGTGTTTCATCTCCTGAATGTTTAAAAACCTCTCTCCGGTGATGAGGACTCCTTCGCTATCTATGGGCATTTCGAGCTCCTGATCACGCCACATGCCCATTGCATTGAAATTCTCAAGCGCCAATCCGAGTGGGTCCATGCGGTTGTGACAAGAGCTGCATAACGGTTCCTCTCTGTGAAGCGCCAGTGTTTCTCGCAGGCTCATGGCGGCGAGCTGTTCCTTGCTGGCTGCATCCTCAAGCGCAGGAATATCGGGTGGAGGGGGTGCAGGCGGCGTTCCGAGAATATTTTCGAGTATAAACACGCCACGTTTTACCGGTGATGTTCGGGTTGGGTTCGAAGTAAAGGCCAGGATAGTGCCCTGGGTCAGGATTCCGCCCCTGGGACTGCCGGGTGGTAATTGAACTTTTCTAGTTTTTGCACCCTTGACCCCTTCGATTCCGTAATGCTTGGCAAGCAGTTGATTGAGGAAGGTGTAATCGCTATCGATCAACTCCAACAGGCTCCTGTCCTCGTTGATGATGTATTGGAAATAGTCCTCTGTTTCTTGTTGCATGGCCCTCTTAAGGGCTCCACTCCAATCGGGCCGTTCCTTATCATAGCTTGCCACGACGATCGCTCTTGTTCGTCTGTAGGTTTCCTTCTCCTCGGCAGTTCTGTTGTTTTCCGGGATTTCGCGGACGATCTTATATTCGGCCCTGGCGTTGCGTAAAACAGGATTTGGATAGTCCCGGAGCCAAACGTCGTAATCACTGATATTAACTCCCTGGATATCCCTGGAGTGGAGCCATTGGCCTCCGAAGTTTTCGATGAAGTTGTTGAATCGCTTGTCGCTCATCATACGCTCAATCTGGGGCTCCAGGTTTTTTCGGAGTTTACCTGTTTCAGCTAAATCAAACAACTCATCGTCGGGCATGGTTGACCAGAGGAAGTAGGAGAGCCTCGATGCCAGGGAGTACTCATCAATCTTGGCGTGAGTCTCATTTCTCGATTTTCGAGCCAGCCCTTCTTCTCGAAATAAGAAACGTGGCGATGCCAGGATAGCTACCATGGCCTGTGCAATACCTGCTTCGTAGGTCTTGCCTTTCTGAGAGGATATGGATTCCGCCAAGGAGGCCAGTTTGTTGATGGTGGCTTTGTCGACAGGACGTCGGTAGGCTTTAGTCGCGAAGTTGGTTATGAGCTGCCTGGTGTAGCTTTTCAGCTTCGACCTGCTTGTTGGGACCTTTCCTGGAAAATAGGTGTGGTAGTTTTTAGGTGGCGCCGAGTTTTCCGGGCTATAGGGTCCTCGAATAATTATTTCTTCGATTTCCATTTTTAGCTTCTTCACTTTTTCCAGATCAGTCAGCGGTTCGACTGAGGCAGTAAAATGATGGGTACCGACATCCCAGGTACGATCGAAAACGAATTCGTGGATCCTTCCCGAAGTATACGAAAAGATTTGGTTGATCAGAATCTCCCCGTCGGCTTTAAATGTGAATTCACATTCGTTATAATCAAAACCATTAAAGGAAGAAAAACTCCTCGGTTTTATTCTGACAACTAACTGGTAATTCCCGGCTGCTTCGATCTCGATCTCCGCCGTTCGAGAGGATGGCTCGTAAAAAGATAACTGCAGGTTATCCTCATCTTCATCGACCGGGAGAGCCTGTGAAAATAGATTTACCAATGCTTCCTCGTTCCACTTCTTCTCCGGCATCACCAAGGCCTGGGTTGGTACTGCATCTGCTACAATCGCATTGGCTGCGTCCAGGTATTTTTCCAATAGCATCGGAGATATAGTTAGGACGTCTCCAATATTATCGAATCCTTCGCCGGAATCATCTGCTGGAAAAATGTCCAACGTATTAAAATCGATTCCTAGAAGATCGTTTATCGTATTATGATACTCGATACGATTGAGCCGTTGGATGGTCAATTTTCCAGGATCCGGATTTTTAGGATCTATCCCGAATGGACCTATTTTGATCCAGCTAGCCAGGAGCTCTCGCTCATTCGCGGAAGGCTGAGCTTCTTCGTTTGGGGGCATTATGTGAGCGCGGCTATTTTTAAATACCCGTAACCAAAGATCTGTGTCCCGGATGGTATTGGAAGAAAACTCATCCAATGTGACTTCTCCCTCGCTTACTCCAAGTCCATGACAATCGTAACAGTAGTTATCCAGAATGGGTTCTATCTGTTTTTGAAAGGAGCTAAAAATTTCCTTGTTTCCAGAAAGAGGTAGAGCAGCAAAGAAAAAAGTGCTGCTGAACAGAAGATAGCTAATTAGGGGCAATTGTTTCACCGTAAATCTTAGGATAGGTTGGGGAACCATTTAAGACCTATTGGATCTGGCCTGTAGCCTTCAAACATAAACGGTCATAGACTCTCCGAAATCGCGGTTCCTGCTAAGTAACCGGTGGTCCAGGCGTTTTGAAAATTGAATCCGCCCGTTATTCCATCTACGTCCAATACCTCACCGGCGAAATACAATCCTGGAATCTTGCGACTTTCCAGGGTCCGCAAACTCACTTCATTGAGATTTACGCCGCCACACGTAACAAACTCCTCCTTGTTTAAACTTTTTCCCTGAACCTCGAAAATTGATTGCTCAAGCGTTTCGACCAAGGCTCGTTCCTGAGGTTTAGATAGCTGAGCCCAGCTCATCGTTTCGGGGATCTTACTTAAGCTGACCAGGCGCTCCCAGAGGCGACGGGGGATTTCTGTAAACGCCGAACGGGAGCTGACCAGTCGTTTCCCGTGATTTGCTCGTAATTGATCTAAAGTATTTCGAACATTTGTTTCGGGAAGCCAGTTTACCTGGAGAGCAAATGTATAATTCACTCCATGTAATGCACGGGCTCCCCATGCGGATAGTTTTAAAGTAGCCGGACCACTTAAACCCCAGTGAGTGATGAGTAGGGGGCCTGCGGAGCTTAAATTCAGTTCCGGAACATTCAATGCCGCGTGAGCCACCGATAATCCGGCCAGGTCCTTGAGCGATTGTCCAGGAATGTTAAACGTGAATAGAGAAGGAACGGCTGGTTGCGTTGTGTGCCCAAGGGCATGAATCAATCGTACTGTATCAGCAGACCTGGTTCCTCCAGTTGCCAGGAGTAAGTGTTTGGTGTGGACGGTGGTTCCACCCGAGAGAAGCAGTTTGAATTGATGGTTCAATTCGACTTCGTGTTTGATCGAAGTCACCTGGGTTTTTGTCCAAATGGCGACTCCTTCGACTTCAGCTGAATTCACCAGGCAGTCGATAATCGTTTGCGATTTATCTGTCGTGGGAAACATCCTGCCATCGGTCTCGGTTTTCAACGTCACCCCACGACTTTCAAACCAGTCGATTGTATCTTGGGCGTTCCAGCGGTTTAAGGGACCGATGAGTGCTTTCTCACCCCGCGGAAAATGTGTGGCAAATGTTCTGGGTTCGAAGCAGGCGTGGGTTACATTGCATCGTCCGCCTCCTGAAATTTGCACTTTCCCGAGAAGGTTAGGGGACTTTTCAAGGATGAGTATCTTCTTCGGGCCATCGGAAGTCTCAGCAGCAGCGAGGGCACCAAAGAACCCTGCAGCCCCTCCACCGATTACGACCAGGTCCCAAATGTTTTCTGTCTCCTGGGCCAAGCTACTCAACCTTTTCGAATAAGACCATATAGTTGTCGGTCAGCAGGTCATCCACTTCGCCCATCTTTTTGAAGCCAGCGTTTTTGATTTCGTTTTCAAAAACCTCCTGGCCCGCCCGCATGTGCCCGATTATCCAATCAGAACTTTCACCCGGAATACGTTTAAAGTCGATGAGCACCAATTTTCCTCCCGGTCTAACTGCCTCGTGTATGGATGCCAAAGTATCTTCCGGGTATTCGAAGTGGTGGTAGACATTGCATATAAATGTGAGATCCACGGAATTGGCAGGTAGTTTTACGGAGCGTTCGGAGCAGAGAGCGGTTTCCACATTCTTCCAGTCATTTTGTTTCCTTTGTTCATCAATATGCTCGAGAAACTTAGGGACGATATCCACCGCGTAGACCTTGCCCTTTTTTCCAACCGCTTTTGACAGGTAAGGTAGATGCGCCCCAGTGCCCGAGCCGATATCGGCGACATCCATTCCTCGTTTTAGACCCAGCCTTTTTACGATGGCCTCTCGGTTAACAAACACTTCGCGACCTTCAGCTTCCAGTCGTTCGATCCATTCCTTTACCACCAAGCCTTCTTTCAAATAGGACGTATTGATCCCCGGATTCACGCTCTCTTTTTGCGCTATAGCCGAGTTACTGAAGAATCCTACTAATATAAGCCCCACTATGTTTTTCCACTTCATAGGGAGAAACCTAAACCTATTAGGTGGGGTGTTAAGCAAAAAGCGTGTCCCCAAGGGTTTTATTTGGATGCCTATTAGCGAGAATCGGGACGGCTATATTACCTTCACGCTGCAACTGCCGGCTACGTAATTGAATTTAAGATTAATTCTTAGGAAGGCTTTCGCTGAGCGACAACCGGGTAGGCGAAATCGCGTTTAAGATTCACTTTCGATGAAGAAAAATGTTTATTTATGCTTCGGTATCGTTGTAGATAGATCCAGGAAGATAACAACTTACATGGTGTGAAAATCGAAGAAGAAAATCTAGTAGCTCGATTGGAGCGTGTAATAAATCGGACAGCAGTGGTCGTATGCCTGATGTTTTTTGCATTCCTCTTTTACCAAAACGTATTGGTGAGCCGAAATCAAAGTTCGCCTTCTATTGAATGTGCTGAAATATATACATACCGAGGAATTGATTACTACATTTCACGGACAGAGGCCACTATTTTGAAGGGATCATTGATAATTAAATTATCTCCGAAGTTGGTAGCGTATTCCATGGTTGCCGATTCCAGGAATGTTTCTGAATCCGACAACTTAACCCCGACTTTAAACAACGGGCTTTTAAGTAATGCTTCTGGTAGTCCAGGGTGGGGGACCAGGTTTGGATTGGCCGCGCTTTCGCACACGGCATAGGTCGGCAGGAACTCTTGAACGGTGCTCCAAACGACTTCATCGACCAGGGCCTTAAACTCTGCGACAATCTCCTCTTCATACTTTGTGATAATGCTTGCCGGGTTTTTTGACCAAAGGGTGCTTAAGATTGTGATATGCGCAATATAGCGACCAGCAATGCCGTCATCATTCGTATCGGCCAAGTGGACTCCCCATTGGTCGGATAGATCCCAAGAACCGGTTAGACCTTCAAGTTTACCAGCCTCTAATTCCTAATCGAGACGATAAAGTACTTCTCCAATTGGAATCCAATTCACGGTGGCTTCCGGATTTTCTTCTTTTATTCTATCCAGGTAGAGGCCACGAAACGCTTGGCAAACGTTTGGGAGTCTACCTTCATCCAATCTGCTTTGAGAATAGCCACTCAGCCAATTTCATGAATAGGTCCGCGCACCACTTTTGTCGGGGCTTTCCTTAAATGGCCAAGGACCGAGTATGAAAAATGTGGTGCATTCGTTGGCTGGATTTTGGCGTGCGGTATCAATCACCGTTTTGGCCGACACTATTTCTGTTTCGATAAACAAGCCACCGCCATAGGTGTGTGGCTGCATACTGATCATGTCCCATTGGTTATTAGGCAGATCTGTTTCAAAGTTTCCGGTGTGGTTGGGGTCAGGGTAGTAATCATAGGCGACTAACCCGACTTCTTCTACTGAATTGTCAGGGTTATCTACAATGTAGGTGAGTGACTTGCCACTGTAGATGCCCCAACCAATTTCCTGCTCGATACCCGAAGGAAGCGTTGTGGCTGTTGAAATATTGTTTGGTTGTGCATCCCAGGTGAATGAATTTCCGAGGAAGTAAACTTTGCTAGTCTCCGCAATCAGTAGGGAGGAGGAAATGCACAGCCAAGCTATGATGAAGCTAGCGAATTTTGAAGAACGGGAAATTGAATGGGACCAGGTCCAAGTCATAGGAGATCAGAAATGATGATAAATCGGCGAATCTGTTCACGCTACGGTCTAAGGCTCTTCACCCTTAATATTGGTCCTCAGCTCGATGGATATTTCTCTCGAGCGATCTCCCTGGATACTGGTTCGGCTGATGCCGGGGATTTCCAATAAATCAGCCACTTCTATGTGGCCATTGTTTCTGGCAAACAATTCAGAAGATTCGCCGTCGATATCCACATGTGTGATATCTGCGCCCTGATCCAAAAGTAGTTGGACAACCTCAATATTTCCTTCTGCGGCGGCAAACATTAGGGGGGACCAGTGCTCTTCGCCATCGACCAGGTTGATCTTGGCACCGTGTTTCAGGAGTAGACTCACCGTGTCTGTATCTTTCCCGGTAGAGGCAAACATCAGTGCCGTTCTGCCAGCTGCGTCTTGAGTGTCAATGTGAGTACCGGCTTTTATTAACAATTCCATAATGTCCCTATGTCCGTTGAACGAGGCGACCATAAGCATGGTTCGACCATTTTCATCGACCTGATTCGGATCGGTCCCTTTATCAAGGGCCTGTTGGACCGTAGCCGTATGACCCTCGAGTGCCGCTTGAACCGCGATATCAAAGGGAATAGCAATTTTATCGGAGCTCTGTGTCGGCGCTTCCTCGACCAAGGTTTTGGTTTCAACCACGGTTGACTCAGGATTTTGCTCCTTAGCTTTACCGCAACCACTGAGGATCGCCAAACTCATTAGGGACAGAATAAACCCTAGCTTGATGTTTTGAATCGGGTTGTTGCTTGGATAGATCATTAATTAATAGGAAATAGGAATAACTTGTGCCGGGTAGAATGGCTGACAGGCTTGTACTTAAATATCAAGACCGAGTTTAAACAGGATACTGCAAACGAAACCATACATCCCGTGCGGAAGATCATCCATGTTGATATGGACTGTTTTTATGCGGCTGTGGAATGTCGGGATGATCCTTCAGTGGCCGGTAAACCGGTCGGAGTAGGGGGTGCTGGTGGGCGGAGTGTCCTCACCACCTGCAATTATGAAGCGCGAAAATTCGGCTGCCGGTCAGCCATGCCGGTCTTTAAGGCCAAAAAGCTTTGTCCTCACCTTATCATTAAACCCGTCCGTTTTTCTGCCTATCGCGCCGAATCAGCTACTATTCGTGCGATATTCAAAACCTACACGGAGCTCATCGAACCCCTTTCGCTTGATGAAGCTTATTTGGATGTTTCGCACCGCGAGGAGTATGCCTGGAGCATTGCCAAAGAAATCAGAAAGAAGATTTGGGATGAAACAAAGCTGACAGCCAGTGCAGGTATATCCCGCAACAAAATGTTGGCGAAGATTGCAAGTGATATGAAGAAGCCAAACGGACAGTTCGCTGTGTTGCCCGAAGAGATTGATGGCTTCATGAACGACCTACCTGTGCAAAAAATATTTGGCGTGGGTCCGAAATCAACTGCTCGCCTTCACGCTCTTGGGTTTGAAACCTGTGGGCAATTGCGAGCAGTCCCCTTGGCCGAACTGCTTCGGCATTTTGGCCCCACCTGGGGTACCGAAATGTATAACCTTTGCCGGGGCAAAGATGATCGTCCGGTTGAAGCGACTCGGTTACGTAAATCTATGAGTAACGAAACCACGTTTTCGGAAGATCTCGAATCTCTTCAGGACTGCCTCGATGAATTACCGGAGCTGGTTGATGAATTAAAGGCGGACTTGGAAAAGGGCAGCAACAAGGACAAGATCTACAAAGTGTTCTTGAAACTAAAGTTTGGGGATTTTACAACCACGACCAAAGAACGAATCGGCAGCGACGTTTCTTTAGCTACTTACATCCCGCTTTTGGAAGAAGCCTTTGGTCGGAGTTCGGAGGCTGTTCGCCTCTTGGGAGTCGGGGTAAAGTTTGAAGATCCTTCCAAGATGGACGGACGCCAGATGGAATTGTTTGATCGCAAACGAATGTCGGTTAACCCCATTTAGCCCGGGAACGCTCAAACTCACTTTTCGATAAACTCCTTAATGGCCTCAGCTGACTTTTCGGGATTTAGCTTTTCCGTATCAATTATCAAGCTTGGTTTTGGAAGGGGAGGAAAATCAAAACCACCTTCGGATTTGTAAAACGAATAAAGCTTTTTATCCACCAATTTCCCAAATTGTTTGCGGCTATCGTTGCCGATCCGGCGCAGCACCTCCTCATCTGAACACTTCAATTCTATAAAAAGAATCTCATCTCCGTTGTTTCTGATTATCGCTCCCAATGTTTCTATCAAAGCTGGATCGACCGTATTCTCGGGATTGAATGTAAAGATAAACGACTGCTGAGCTTTAGAAGCCGCTTTGAAAGAAGATAACCAGATCTCCTCTCTCAGTTTTATAAACCCCGGACTGCCAAATTCGAAAAGGGACTTCACCAAGTCCACGGTTAAGTGGTTATGAAATAAGGGTAAGCCGGTCATTTCGCTAAGAAGAGAAGCTATGGTAAGTTTTCCTGCCGCTGGAGGGCCGTGTATGAAGATGACTTTCACTGTTTAAAGAATTCGGACTAATTTTGTGAATCCGATAATGGGTTCCTACCTATTTCAATCGCGGTAGTCTTGTTCTACGCCAGGAAACCACTTCAGCACGTTATCGTAATATATTTTCTTTAGGATCTCTTTGGGCAATGCCAATCCGGTCACATAATACACTGGTTCACGAACTGGCTTATCGGAGGAAAGTAAATCTCCAAAGGGAATCTCATCATCGGTAGCATAATAACGAGCAAACTGACCATTGCGTTCTTTGATTCTTTCTTTCTGTTCCCTGCGTTGATGATCGTTGAAACCAGCCGACGCGCCCATGTCGGTGCCGTACATGATCCGGTCCTGGTATTTAATAAAGAAAGCCCTCACTTTCCCGTGTGCCTGCCACATAAGATAACGGGTGCGGCCTCCAATCTCTACTGCAAAGTTGGGGTACATATCCATGCGCATTGCGAGCTCGGCCACATCAAACTCCAGGCTGGCCAGGTGTGCGCCGACATAGCGCATCTTCGGATTTTATCGAATTACAGTATCAGCTGCTGAGATGATGTCGCTGTAGGATGGTTTTTCAGGTTTGTCGTAAAAGCTGTATTCAGGGTGAGTCGCCCAATAATTTCTGGTGAATCCATCTTCTGTAGTAAAGGTGGGCATCCAGGCGTGAAGCGGTTCACCCATATGGGCCATGAGTGTTTTACCTTCACGGGTAATCAGTTCCCAGATCGGTCTGAATAAGGGATCATCCAGTTGAATATAATCTCCGTTCGGCTTTCCATGCCGATATTCTTCCATGCTTTTACACCGATTGCTCCGTGATCAAAATCTGATTTTAATCCTTTCAAAACAGAATTCACCCAACCTGGCTCGAACATACCCTCAACGTTGAAGGTAGTAGTCCAGGCAAAATACCTCGGATACTTTTCCAGCAGCAATCGTGCATTTTCGCGTTGGCTTTGGGTGCTTTCTGAACCTCGACTTGCAACACAGACGTTGATATACTTCCAATTGTCTTTATCCAATATCTCCCGGATAAAAGGCTCATCGACTCTCTCGTGGGTGTGCACGTCAAATTTCTTGATCGAGGACAGGTAATCGAGATTGGATGTGGCTATGGATGAGTTTGGGGTAAATCCAATGGTGGTGGCCAAGAGGAAAAGCCACGAGATCAGAGGTTGATGGGGTAATTGGGGCATAAAGGAAATGTTCTTTAAAAACTGCATTTTGCCAATCTAACATTTTCAATTCGAAAAAAGGTGAGGACTCGGAATCTGCGGTCTTCACCTTTTTTACTCGGCGGAAAGTGTCAATTAGTGAACCACATCCTAAGGATTAAAAAAAATCCGAATTTTGTTTTTGAGCTGAGCTAAAAAAGTGTCACACCATCCGGGATGGATTTATTTGTAATAGGTCAGAGATGCTTGAGTGAGCCGGAACCCGAACTGGGTTTAGGGGTTATTACGAGTGTCGATCGTTATCAGGTAGGTGTGGATTTCCCTACGAGTGCTGAGAAACGTATTTATGCTGCTGGTGCCACTGTTTTGAAGCGTGTTAAGTTTCGCGTTGGCGAAACCGTGCTGACTGCTGACGAGGCTCAGTTGACCATTGAAGAGGTAGTAGAAGAGGACGGGCTGCTTATTTACGTAGGGGGTGGGTTTCGAGTCAGTGAACACGAGATCTCAGACATCACGAATTTCAGTTTACCTCAAGAGCGGTTAATGAAGGGCAAAGTGGATTCGGGGGAGGTGTTTGAGCTACGGTTCAAAACGCTTCAGGCTCAGGTAAATTCCAGGCAATCAGCCGTTCGAGGATTTCTTGGGGGTCGTGTGGACCTTATTCCGCATCAGATCTATATCTTAAACGAAGTGGCGACCCGCCAAATTCCGCGTGTATTACTCGCAGATGAAGTGGGACTTGGGAAAACGATCGAAGCCTGTCTCATTCTGCAACGACTTCTCGCCGTAGGGAAAGTGAGTCGCGCTATTATCCTGGTGCCTGAATCGTTGGTTCACCAATGGTTTGTCGAACTCTTACGTCGATTTAATTTGTGGTTCAGTATTTTCGATGAGGAGCGCTGCCAGTCAGTGGAGCATGGCAATCCCGGTTCAAATCCATTCCTCGATGAGCAGTTGGTTCTTTGTAGTGTTTCCTTTTTAACCGGTAGCGAAATCCGTCAACAGCAGGCTATCGAGGGTGAATGGGACATGGTGGTAGTCGATGAAGCGCATCATTTGGAATGGGCGCCTGAGAATGTGAGTAATGACTACGCGTTGGTGGATGAGCTGGCTCTGCGTTCACCAGGGCTTTTGCTCCTTACAGCTACTCCTACCCAACTGGGCTTACCGGGACACTTTGCGCGGCTGCGTCTACTTGATCCGGCACGCTATGACGATTTCGACAGTTTTCTAAAAGAGGCAGAAGATTTTGGCGTTATTGCCGAAATTGCCGGAAAAATCATTGATGGCGATGTTCTCAATAAAACGGATCAAAAACGCCTAAAGCGTATTTTCGATAAAGATCCTGAGGGTTTGGAAAGTCATTTGGATGCTTTGTTATCGAAGGAAGAAGGAGCGAAGGAAGCATTGTTGACTGCCTTGCTAGATCAACATGGCACGGGCCGTGTTATGTACCGCAATACACGTTCCAATATGACCGGGTTTCCCAAAAGAAAATTCGTTCCGGAATTAATAGATGTGGATAACAAGACCTTGCTGAATCGGATTCGTCGTGAGCTCCAAGCTGAGGAGACCGAACACGAGGAGGATATTCGCTATTCGTTCAAGGAAGATCCACGAATTGATTGGTTGGCAGATTTTTTGAAATCAAACCGAGAAGAGAAGTTGCTTCTCATCTGTAAATCTCAGCGAAAGGTGCTGGTACTGGAAGCCGCACTACAAGAGAAAATCAGCGCGAAAGTGGGTCTATTTCATGAGGGCCTGGCACTGGTTAAACGAGACAGGAATGCGGCCTGGTTTGCTGAAGAAGACGGTGCTCAATTGCTCATCTGTTCGGAAATTGGCAGTGAGGGTAGAAATTTTCAGTTTGCCCATCATCTGGTGTTATTTGATTTGCCCCTCAATCCGGGATTGCTTGAACAACGAATTGGGCGACTGGATCGTATTGGTCAAACGGAGACGATTCAGGTTCATGTGCCTTTTGTGAAAGGAAGCTGTCAGGAATTCCTTGCCGGCTGGTACCACCGCGGCCTGAACTCCATCGAAAGCTCCTTGCACGGAGGAACTGAATTTCAAGACCGCTTCAAGGAACGGGTGTTGGATATGGCTTTGAAATATGATGCAGCCAGCTTGGTCGTCCCCGATAATCCATGGGGTCAGCTTGTTGAGGAAACTATTGTTTTTCGGGAGGAACTTCAGGAAAAACTGCGTAAGGGTAGGGACCGCTTGTTGGAATTGAATTCATTTGATAAGTCAGTTGCCTCTGAGATTATTGAGCGTATCCGTGAAGTGGATTCTGATCCTGGTTTTAGAGAAGGACTGTGTAATATATTTGATCACTACGGCGTGCGGTTACATGAGCACGATGAAGGAGATGTCTTTTTGGATCCCTCTCACGCCTACATCGAAGCCTATCCTTCAATTCCTAAGGAAGGCCTGATGGCGACCTTTGATCGCGCAAGGGCGATTACCCGCGAAGACATGGCCTTTATTTCACCGGATCACCCCATTTATTGGGATTCGATGGATCTGCTTATCAATTCCAAAACAGGCACTACGAATCTTGGGCTGATTGAAGCGGATACTCCCAATATTTTGCTGGAAGCAGTTTTTGTTTGTGAAGCGGTGGCTAAGTCGAAATGGCACGTTGAGCAATATCTTGCCCCAACCCCAATCCGCATGCTCGTAGATATTCGAGGCAACGATCTCAGCGATAACCGTACTCACGAAGCCATATCGGCGGAAGCGGAAGATGGAAATATATACCGCTTTCTGGAGAAGCCAGGATTCAACGAAACTTTACTTAAGGCCATGATTGAGGGTGCAACCGAGTTGGCGGAAGCTGAAGCCGAGGCGCTTAAAGCAAAAGCTGGAACTACCGCGCATGCCATGCTCAGTGCCGCTTATAAACGCTTGGTTGATTTACGAAAAATAAACGATCACGTCCGCATAGACGAGATTGACCATGCCAGGAAACAATTGAAGAAGACCTTGAATGCAATTGCTCATGCACGGTTACGGCTCGACTCGCTTCGCTTGATTGTTGAAGGCGCCACCGAGAGCTTACTCTAGGGTTGAAGTTCTCAAGACTAAATACATACCTTTCAAACAATGACTGATTCTACAGACTCCGAAACCAAACGGCCGAATATTGTTTTCATTATCACCGACCAACAGCGGATGGATACCATCAAAGCCCTCGGTTATGATTATATGGAGACGCCCAATCTGGACCGCTTGGTCAATGAGGGAGTTACTTTTACGAATTGCCACATCACCGCTGCAAGCTGTGCTCCATCTCGTGCCAGCTTATTTACCGGCTATTATCCTCACACGTATGGGGTGTTAAAGAATGCCGATATGTGGCGCCATAGTTGGATAGAGGATTTGGCAGAGTCGGGATATCGCTGCGTGAATATTGGAAAAATGCACACCTACCCGTATCATACACCCAACGGGTTTCACGAGCGTTACGTGGTTGAAAACAAAGATCGTTTTCTGGAGGAACGTTACTACTTCGATGAATGGGATAAGGCGTTGCGTTTCCGTGGATTGGTCAAGCAGCAGCGCGAACAGTACCGCGAAAGACCGGATTATGGCGAATGCTTGGGGGCCTTTGAATGGAAGCTTCCGCCTGATACGCATTCGGACAATTTTGTGGGGGATACGGCAACGTGGTGGTTAAACGCGTACCCCACCCGTGAACCTCTCTTTTTAGAAATTGGATTTCCAGGACCACACCCGCCCTATGATCCTGTTCCGGGTTACGCGGATAAGTATATGGATAAAGATCTTCAGATCCAGGAGCTAAATGGAAGCGATTTGGAAGGTCAGCCGGAGGCTTATAAAGAATTGCGTCAGCACAACGTTGATGTGGATCACGACTCGGTGAAATGGGATTTGAATCCGAGCGAGGAGCAACGGCATAGGCAGCGCGCTTATTATCACGGCAATGTGACCATGATCGATGAGAAGGTCGGAGAAATTTTAAACTCTCTGGAGGTGGAAGGTTACCTCGATAACACCATTGTCATTTTCACTTCTGACCATGGAGATTGTATGTCTGATCATGGGCATATCCAGAAATGGACCATGTATGAACAAATAACGAAAGTACCAACTATCGTATGGGCGAAGCCCGGTTCCACTGCTTCCAAGTTAATTGAAGGAGATGGCCGAAAGGTAGATGGACTTTGTCAATTGATGGATTTGGGTCCACTTATTCTGGATTTTGCGGGGGTTGAAAAACCGGCCGATATGGAGGCGAAAAGCTTATTGCCTGCCGTCCAGAATAAAGATTGGGAACCACGCGAATACGTTTTCTGTGAACAAGTGAAAGACGGGATTTTTACCGGGAATTTGTTTCAGACAATGATTCGCAACGACCGGTGGAAACTCGTTCACTTTGTCGATGAATCCTATGGTATGCTTATCGATCTTGAAAACGATCCTGACGAATTTAATAACCTTTGGGACGATCCAGATCATGCCTCCGTTAAAAACGGACTCTTGATGAAGCTACTCAATTGGCGGATTCGCAGTGGAGTCGAGACACAGGATTTGTGGTCGGAGCACCGCTAGAAATCTAGACTCAATCTGTTGCCTTTAAATTTGGTGAGGTGTAGATTTCACTAGTATTCGTTTTCTCTATGATCCCGCTTGCGCTTTAGCAAGGTGACCCTAACGTCCTCGGATTTTATGGATTCTGTTAAGCTTATTGTTACTCACCCTGGGGGTGCTCATAAAGATGATTTTCTAGCCTGCAGTGTTTTGGCAGCCACCTACGGTGTGGCAGTTGAACGCCGCGATCCTACCGAAGCTGATTTGGCAGATCCATGTATTTGTGTCGTAGACGTTGGCCACGAGCACGATTCGGAAAAACGAAATTTTGATCATCATCAGTTTCCCAGAGATAATGTACCTACCTGCGCTCTGTCGCTGGTTTTTCAATACCTGGATCTTTATGAAGATGCTCAAGAATTCTACGATTGGTTAGAGCCGGCTGAGTGGTTCGATTGTAGAGGTCCCAAGGACACAGCGATATTTCTCGGTGTTGAAAGAGACATTATCAACAAACTGAATTCTCCTATTGATGGTACCCTTATTCGTCGCTTCGCACTCAATCAGCGTATTGAGCCAGGCCAAACGCTTTGGGAGATCATGAAATTGGTCGGAAGCGATATGCTCAACTTTCTGAAAACACTTCGCTCAAGAATCGCCTTTGTAGGAGAACACGCTGAGCTGTGGGAGATCGATCATACGAACGGAAGCTTTAAGGTTATCTTCTTGCCTCGTACAGAACCGTTACCCGAAGAACCATCCATGGGTATCATTCGATATACCGAAGAACAGGGTCTTGATCGGGAGGTGGTTGGTTTGGTATATCCTGACCGTCGAGGGCAGGGGTATGGGTTATCTCGGTACAAAGATCATCCCAATCTAGAGTTTACAAAAATTGAAGCCGAAGCTGATGTACTCTTCGCTCACAAAAAAGGATTTGTAGCAAAATCTTCAGCTACCGAAGTTGAGCGATTGAAAGCGCTCCTTCAAATGGCTTGGCACGAAGGGTGATTCTTGTATGGTCCAGGCCATACCTATGAAATTTTCCCAGATTCTTCTTTTACTTATGGTTTCAGCATCGAGTTCTCTCTCGGGTGACGATCGTCCTAATATCGTTTTTTTGTTTGCCGATGATTGGGGCCGTTATGCAAGTGCCTATCAGGAAATCGAAGGTCCACAATCGATCAATGCATTAATTGATACGCCTCACTTTGATCGTGTGGCAAACGAAGGCGCCTTGTTTAGTAATGCTTTTGTTCCGGCTCCAAGTTGTACTCCCTGCCGAAGTTCATTGCTATCGGGTCGCTATTTTTGGAATACCGGTCGAGCAGCCATTCTTCAAGGTGCTGTGTGGGATCCGGAGATTCCATCTTATCCTTTAGAGCTGGAGAAATCCGGTTACCATATCGGCTACTCTTATAAGGTGTGGACGCCAGGTAGGCCGGCTAATGCTCCCTATGGAGCGAAGAGAACCGCTTATCATCAAGGTGGTACGAATTTTAATCGTTTTTCCCAATACACTTCGGCCAAGGCTCCTCAGACCGGCGTAGAGGAGGCCAAAGAAGACCTTTACGAGGAGGTGAGGCAGAATTTCGATGCATTCATTGGCGACCGTAAGGAAGGCCAGCCCTTTTGTTATTGGTGGGGACCGACCAATACTCACCGCAAATGGATCAAGGGTTCAGGTAAGGATATTTGGGGATTGGATCCTGATAAATTAAAAGGCCGTCTGCCACCGTTTTTACCTGATACCCACGATGTTCGTGAAGATGTGAACGATTATCTCGGTGAGTGTCTGGCCGTCGATGCGGGAATCGGAATTATATTAAAGAAACTCGAGGACATGGGGGAATTGGACAACACCCTGGTTGTTATCAGTGGTGATCATGGCATCCCCGGAATTCCTCGTGGAAAATGTAATCTCTACGATTTGGGAACCGAAGTCACTCTAGCTGCTCGCTGGCCATCTAAGATCAAAGCAGGACGAATCATCGATGACTTTGTTAATTTATTGGAGTTGGCTCCAACCTTCTTGAAAGCCGGACAAACGGCCGTACCGGATGGTATGTCAGAACGTGACCTAATGCCGTTGTTTCTGTCTAAGGAGTCTGGGCAAATTGACGACCAACGCGATTCTGTTGTGGTTGGACGAGAACGTCATGTGGCTTCAGCTCGTGAAGGGCTTTTACCTTATCCGCAGCGGGCCATTCGCACCAAAGACTTTTTGTATATTCGAAATTTCGAACCAGATCGCTGGCCCATGGGGTCGCCTGGAGAAGTGACCGACACCCATACCCCGGAGTGGGATAAGTTGGTGGGTAATACTTTTATCACTTTTGGAGATCTGGATGCGAGTCCGACAAAAGCTTGGGTGATAGAGCATCGTAACGAGCCGGAAAACCGTATCTATTACGACTACGCTTTTGGGAAACGTCCTGCCGAGGAACTCTTCGATTTACGAACCGATCCAGACTACATGAACAACGTTGCGGAGGAAGCTGATTACCAGGCGATCAAACGTGAGCTTAGTAGGGAATTGATGAATACCCTGATTTCTGAAAAAGATCCTCGTGTCACTGAAGATCCGGTCAGGTATGAGCATACCCCCTTTACGGATTCTCATATTTGGCAGCCAGCCCCGAGTTAGGCCGGTCATGGTGGCGGTTTATTTCGCTTCCTTATTCCACCAGAGGTGCCGTTTGTTCTGGAGAGGTCACTCCTGGCGGTAGCTCCATGATTCTCATGTTGCGAAAATGAATTTCCGCGCCTTCTGATTCGAGGCAGAGGTAACCTTTTTTTACGGATGCATCTCGAATCCCATTCACAAACTTTCCGTTGATTGAGAGTTTGACCACACCGTCAACGGCTGCGACCACATATTTATTCCATTCACCTCTAGGCTTACAGCGATACTCAACGGACATACTACGTGGGCCGCGCGGATTGTCCGGTACAACAGTCAGTCCATTTGCGCCGAATAGCTCGCCACTAACATAACCCGGATGCCGGTCATGTATTTTCGAATAGGAAAGCTCGAGCATCTGCGTTTCCATGCCTTTCGGTAAATTCTTGCCAGGAGCAGGTGTTCCTTCACTCCATAAAAATATGCCGGAATTGCCTCCGTCCTTCATATGTCTCCACTCAATCTCCAGAATAAAGTTTTCATACTGCTTCTCCGATCGCATGACACCAATGGGCAAACCTTTGCATTTAAGTAATCCATCTTCGAAATACCAGGTCTCCGGGCTGGTGTTGACGTCGACCCAGCCAGTCAGGTCCCTACCGTTAAGCAGGTCTTTCCAGACCAGTTCGTCAGCCGATCCGGTGACCGTTGCGATTATTAGACTAACCGAAGCCAAGAATAGAGATTTAGGTAAGATCATATACTGATCCTGGCATTCATTTTCCATTGGAGACAAGGCTACATATTCACGTTGATTTCAATAAGTCAGGTGATTCCTGAATTAGGAAATAATGACTCTGTTTCAAAGGCTCAATTAATTCCTTAAATCGCTGAGCGGAGGGCACGAATTCTTTCAGGATCTACAACGGTCTTCTCGTATTCTGGTGCACCGGGTACTCCCATAAACACTCTTGGGTTGGTGTAGGTCATTTGGCTCGGGATCTGTTGCTTACCGGTCACATGACATTCTTTGGCTCCTATTTTGGAAACCAATTCGGCGATGTTACCCTCGTTGATGCCACAACCCGGTAAGATAATGATGCGGTCTCCAGCGCGTTTGATGAGCTCCGCTAAAAGATCTATCCCTTTATCCGTTGAAGGCTCCTGGCCTGAAGTAAGAATGCGGTCGACGCCGAGACTGATCAGTTCTTCCAATGCTTCAAATGGATCAACAGTCATGTCGAATGCTCTATGAACGGTGACGCTTAAAGGTCGTGCTGCTTCGATCAGTTTGCCGGTGCGTTCTTTGTCGATACGACCATCAGCCGTTAACAGACCGAAGACCACTCCGTAAACACCGAGCCTTTTGGCCTCTTCGATGTCGCGTAACATAATTTCGTATTCAAGGTCTGTGTACAAGAAGTCTCCGCCTCGAGGACGAATCATCATCATGACCGGTATGGATACACGTTCCAATGTGAGGGCGACCATACCCGAGCTGGGCGTCGTGCCACCTTCCATAAGATTGCCACACAGTTCCACGCGATTGGCTCCACCTTCTTCAGACGCAACGGCAGATTCAGCGGATTCGATACAGACTTCTAGGATCATAGGATTTGAAATATCTTGGTTCAAAAGGGTAGGGCTCGATCGCCGAGCGAGCCGAAGGGATTGGGGAGGTTTTGGCAATACCACCCTAACTGAATTATTTTGTTTTCTTCGATAATTTACTTTTTCCGTCGCTCAGCTGATTGCCGTTCTTAGGATCGTAGGTTGCGTATTGGAAGCCCGGTTGAATACAGTAAGCTCCGTATTCACCTTTCTTATTTAAGGCGAGAAAACCAACCTGGATATCTTTCCAGTCCGGATTCTTGGAAATGAGTCTTTCGACTGCGAGACGGCAGGCTTCTTCAGGTGAGTGGCCTTGTCTCATTAATTCAACTACCAGATGTGAGCCACTAATGCGGATGACCGCTTCACCCCAACCGGTCGCCACCGCACCTCCGACTTCGTTGTCGACAAACATTCCGGCTCCGATGATGGGGGAGTCACCCACACGGCCATGTAATTTAAATCCGGCTCCACTGGTGGTGCAGGCTCCCGAAAGGTTACCATCTTTATCCAGAGCGATCATACCAATAGTGTCATGGTTTTCAGCATTGATCTCCTGTTTTTTACCTTCCTCGTTTTCCGCCCGCCATTTCTTCCAACGTGCTTCTGCTTTCGGGGTAAGAAGATCGATTTTTTCAAAACCCATTTCGTAGGCGAATTCTTCAGCACCTTTGCCGACCAGCATGACATGACGTGTTTCTTCCATGACTTTCCGCGCAACGGATATGGGATGAAGAATGTTTTGCAGAAACGCTACTGAACCGCAGTCACCCGTTTCGTCCATAATACAGGCATCTAAGGTTACGTTACCATGCTCATCGGGTGTACCTCCGATACCTACAGATCCATTATTGGAGTCGGCCTCAGTGACACGCACTCCGGTTTCCACGGCGTCTAACGCACGTCCTCCGGTTGAGAGAACTTCCCAGGCGGCCTCGTTTGCCTGAAGTCCAAATTTCCATGTGGATACCACCACCGGCTTGGTCGTTTGGGCGATAGCTGAATGAACCGCCAGAAGTGCTACTAGAATACCGAATGCTTTTTTCATGATCCTAAAATTCCTTATTTGCTCATCGGATGCATCTTCAGGATCTCATCGACCATGTAAAAGCCTTGGCGATCTTTAATGTCATTACGAATTTTGGTGACCGTATCCGGATTAATAAGCGTTGCTGGTCGTCCTTTGATGCTGGCGAATTTTTCCTGAACATAAAATACAACAGCGGCAATCTCTTCATCAGTGAGCATGTCCTGAAAGCCAGTCATGGGCGGAACACCCGTAGACGGATCATAGGTTTTTCCGGCTACCTCGATTGGTCCCCAAAGACCTTTCATGATGATTTTTATTAGACGTTCGTCATCCCCTCGGACCCACTTGTTGTTATTTAATGGTGGGTAGATATTGGCTACCGTACCTTTACCATCTTCACCGTGACAAGTAATACAATGTGCATCCCTTGAAAATACCTCGCGGCCTATTTCATAACCTTTGAGTGCGGCAGCTGGCATGTTGGTTTGTGGGGGGCGTACATACTTCTCTTTATACTCGTATGGCACATAGGTCCCTTCAACGTAAGCCAATCCAGCAGCGTTATCCGATAAATCGATTTGCTTGGTTTGATAGAGAGTTGTGATCTCGTCTCCAAGTGTTTCCAGAATTGCCTCGATCGTATGTCCCATCCATTTAGTGACGGGATTTTTCATGCCTTCCAGTAGGATGAGTGCACCGTTGTTATTATCCATCCATGAAGCAGAAGTAATCGCTTCAAGACGAACACGAGGATGGCTATCGTTGGCGGCCTTCATGAACAATTCCTGAAAGCCACTAATCTTAGGATAAACGTATCGCAACACCCGCACGGCGGCGGCTCTGGTTTGATGCTTTCTTTCGTTTAAGCACTGGCGGAGCAGTGCTTCGTCAATCTGATGGTGTCCCCAGGTTACCCAGAGTGCTTCTATCAAGTTGCGCTCATAGTTAGGGTCTTCCAGGTTCAATGAGGCAGCCCATGCTCTTACTGCAGGTAGCACGTCTTCTGTAGGTCGAGCCTGAAGTTCGCGTTGCGTGCGATAGCGAGTGCGGTACTCATGCTCCTTTAAGTTTTCTAACAGCCGGGAGATCTTTGCTCCCGCAACAGGTACTGGTTTAACCAAAGGTCTGGATGGATAGGTAACCCGGTAGATACGGCCGTGATCATGATCGCGGTTAGGATCTCGTGCAGAGTGCTGCATATGACCGATTAACGGGTTGTGCCAATCTACAATATAAAGGGAGCCATCTGGAGCGAACTCCAGGTCAACGGGACGGAAGTTGGGATCTTTGGAGTAGGCGAGATCGTGCCTGATTTCTCCGGTGAATCCTCCTTCTTCATCTTCCCACATCTTATGTTGTTTGGTTCCAAGGAAACCAATCGTGTTGTTGATGAGAAAGTCACCTTGATGTTCATCAGGAAAGTGGCGTGAGTAAATGAACTCGGCACCGGAAGTAGGACGAACGCGGTGGGTGGTAAACTCGTCGACTTTGGCGATTTCGTAACCGTGCGGAACTTTTGCCGATAAAGGGAGTGACCACCAGTTTTGACCACCAGAAGCATCAGCCAGGTAGTTTTGTCCCCATTCGTCGTAAGCAATCCCCCAGGGATTGTTTACATCTGTTTGCATGAAGCGTTCCAATTTCCATGAGTGAGGATGAAATCGCCAGGCTCCACCATCAGTCATCCGTTCCGGACCATAAGGGGTTTCAACCTGTGAGTGGAGGAAACGTCCTTCACACATATAAATGGCACCAGACGGATCTGCCGTATAAGCGGAAATCGCGTGGTGAGTATCAGCAGAGTCAAATCCGGCTACTAATATTTCTGTTCTGTCAGCTCGGTCATCTCCATCGTCATCGACGAGTAATACCAGGTTGGGCTCCTGAGTTACATAGACGCCTTCTGCCGCAATTTCAAATCCCATGGGGAGATGGAGGCCATCGGCGAACACTATTTGTTTGTCAGCCACGCCATCATTATTGGTGTCTTCGAAAATCAGGATCTTATCATTCGGTAATGGATCACCTGGTTTCCAATGAGGGTAGGAGGGCATGACGGATACCCACAGGCGGCCTTTGTTGTCGAACGCCATTTGTACAGGGTTCTTTAGATCTGAAAAATCTGATTCAGAAGCGAATTGGGCCATGTGGTAACCTTCTGCAACGGTCATTTGATCCAGAGCTTCAACGTCGTCGAGAAATTCGATGGGTAGGGTGTAGTTGGTTTCGACAACTCCCAGCTCCTTTGTCTTGCGATCGTCTACGATGAGATCCCTTTCTCTTCCTTGAACGATTGAGTGAATACGGACATCGCGCAGGGTCGTCATCTCACGAAGCTTTTCTATCTCATCAGGGTAGTTAACATTTCCATAGGGTTTGTGACGGCGACCATGAACGTGAACGTCATTCAGCATCCGGTAGTCGTTATACCAATACCAGTTTTTTGCCTGAACGGCTTCGTAGACTTTTTCTCTGGATGTTTTGCTCAGTGTCTTAGTTTCACGCTCCCCAAGAAGAGCTGCGATTAACTCTTCCGCCAAAAGCTGATTGCCTCGGTCATTTAAAAGAAAGCCGTTGATGGTGAGAGGCTCCTCGGAATAACGAAACCATTCCTGAGAGGGTCCAAAGACATCGATGAATCCAATGTCCCGGTCGAGCGCCACTTGCCTAATGGTTTCTGCATAAGCAGCTAGTCTGCGGTTTTCAGCTTTGCCACTAGGTAGATCGTAATCACTTGATCGGTCCTCGAATGCGATCGGAGAAACCAGGATTAACCTCGGTGTAGATTTGCCATTGTATTTCTGGGAAGCGGTGTGGGTGATAAATGCATCGAGCTCTGCGTAGAAATTATCTAATCCTTCGAATCCATCGAATGACTCATTGTAACCAAAAAACGCAAGAATGGTATCTGCCTCAACGGTGGTAAGCCATTCGTCAGGCATGGGGTAGAAGCCTCGGCCATCGTGGAAAGTCTTGTCGGGGTGAAATTTCTCGGCGCCCGGGAAAGCCCACTGGGTCTCTCTTGAGGAATGCGCTCGAAAACCGGAGGTGTCACCAGGAAAGCAAAGGTTTCGGATGATGAGGTTCTCTTTAGGTAAGCGTCTCTGGAGATCTGTTTCGAAATAAGGGTAGTGAATAATGCGTTCACCTAGGCCATTGCCGAGGAGTACAATATGATCACCTTTCGTAAAGGAAACGGGGAGTGTATCTGCATAAGCAGCCAAGCTTAGCAGCGCGATCAGGGGAGTGAAGACGAGTCTTTTAAACTTCATAGTCAAAGGGTGTATTTAATGATTTAGCTTTGGGAAAGAGGATTATTTAAAAAAGGCTTGGTCGTCTTACATTACAGTATTGTAGATGCTGACAAATAATCGTTTTGGCATCCTGCCTTTTCGGAATAAGAGAATTAGGTCCAGAGTTCTTCGCCCATCCCCCATCCACGGCGAACAGGTTCCTTGATATAGGCGTTTAGCTCTGCATCGTCGGTCTGCATCCTTTTTGATTCCCATGTGAAGCCTTTGCCCGTTTTTTGAGCAAGCACACCGAGCAGAGCCATTTCAGTTAAGCGGGTTGAATACTCAAAATTGGAACCAGGCATGGGTCCTTCACCTTTGATCGCTCTCACCCACTCATCCACTTGGTTGCCTTTTATTCGGTCAAACTTCTTTTCAGGTAGGTTTTTACGAAAATCTTGCCAGTAGCTTTCGGGATAAAGTCGAGGACTGTTTGGGCGCGCATTGTGTGTTATCACGCCTTTTGAACCCACCATGGCCATATTGAAGTCATCTCCCCATTCAACTTCGCCATCGGTTGGGTTTACCTCTGGTTTCCTACCTTCATGCCAACTCAGTTTGAGGGGATTCCTTCCTTCTCTTTGAAATTCCCATTCTACTACCGAGGTTTTCGACACGATTCCTGGCCATGGTTCTGTGATGTTTCTCACATTGACCGAAGTCGGCATGCCCAGTTCCAGAGCCCAGAAGGGGGCATCGAGTGTATGACAGGCCCAATCACCTAGCTGGCCATTGCCGAATTGAAAGAAACCACGCCATGATTTCGGCAGATAAACTTCATTGTACTTAACGTTGGGTGCCGTGGGGCCCTTCCATAGATCCCAATTTAAATGTGTCGGAACGGGCTGGGAGGTAGCTGGTAAGGTTGAGGGGCGTTGGAACGATCTATCAGGTCCGAATCTTGGACCTGGGTTATAGGCAATCACTTCGTCCACTTCACCTATGACACCCGCTTGATACCATTCTTTGACATAGCGAATACCTTCCGTGGCATGCCCCTGGTTTCCCATTTGTGTGATGACCTTGAAGTGTTTGGCCGCTTTCCTGAGCGTGCGTGCTTGCCAGACATTATGGACCAAAGGTTTTTCAGTTAGCACATGTTTTCCGAATACCATCGAAGCGTAGGTCGCGACGAAATGCGTGTGATCAGGGGTGGCAATAACCACCGCGTCGATCTCTTTCTCTTTTTTATCCAGCATCTCCCGGAAATCCTGAAATCGAGGTACGTCTGGAAAATCCTTATACGTACTGGCCGCAGTGACCTCGTCAACATCGCAAAAAGCAACTAGGTTTTCATCGACCAGGGCGTTGATGGATGCTCTTCCGCGGCCTCCTGCGCCGATAATGGCGACATTGAGTTTGCTATTGGCTGAACTGTGTGCGCTGCCAATTGCAAAGCGGGGTAGGCTTGCAGAAGCCGCCACTACGGCGGCTCCTTTGATGAAGTTTCTGCGGTTGAGGTTGTTCATGTGTTTTTTCCTAGGGTAACAAAGGGTTGATTGATTTTGTGGGTGCTCGTTCGGCCCTGATTTTAACGACGTCGGCCACTATCGGGTTAGTCTTTAGGGGATTCAACAGCTCGAGTTGTTTGGTCAGTAGAGTATAGCTAAGATTGAGGTTTTTCAAATATCATTGGGAGATTAATTAAATACACGATCGAAGTATAGCAGGTCTGTGGTAAATTGGGTAGTCGCCCTGTTCCTAAACTAGTCGATTGCGGTTCAAATGAGTTGAATGCGTTCAGGATGCGAGCGACTTGAAAAATTCGATGTGTTCACCGTTCGGGCCGATGATGAAGGCCAGGCGGGAATGAATTCCATCGAGCTTCAAATTTTTTGGTTCGACCTTAACCGCATAACCCGCTGCCCTGCAACGTTCGGTGGCTGCATCGACATCGTCCACCGCCAGCGCGAAATGGAAGATGGCCAAGGTGCCATTGTCGTAGTCGGGTAAACTGTAATCCTGATCTTTGATGGGCTCAAAAAGTTCGATTAAATCACCACCACCCATATTGAGAAATATGACTTCGCGATGAGAAAGTTTGAAACCACCCACTTGCTCCATTCCCAGTATGTCGATGTAGAACCGTTTGGATGCTTCCCAATCACGGGTCTGAATAGCCAGGTGGTGTAGGCGGCCTTTGGTGGGGTTGTCCTGTGTTATTTGGTTTTCCATAGTTGCTTTCGGTTACAAGAGATATTTCGATGTGAATTAAACAAAGATCTGTCAATTTAGGTTCAGCAATCTTTTATCAGTTTCTATCCCATAATTATGAAAATCACTTCGCTTCATCTCTATAAAGTTAAACCTCGGTGGGTATTTTTAAAAATCGAAACAGATGAAGGCATCTCAGGATGGGGAGAGCCGATTGTTGAGAGCCGTGCTGAAACTTCGATAGCGGCAGTGAAAGAGTTAGAGGGATTTTTAATTGGGGCAGACCCCAGCCGAATAGAGCATTTGTTTCAGCGCATGTATCGTGGTACCTTTTACCGCGGTGGCCCTGTTTTGATGAGTGCCATTTCCGGAATTGAACAGGCGCTCTGGGACATTCGAGGTAAGGCGCTTGGAATGCCTGTTTATGAAATCTTGGGCGGTGCTGTTCGCGATAAAATAAAAGCCTACGCCTGGGTCGGTGGCGATGACCCTTCAACGTCGGACGAAGACGCCAAGGGTCGATTGGAACAAGGGTTTCGCAATATCAAGATGAATGCTGTCGGTGCCTGCGAGCGTATTGGTAGTTATGCAGAAATCGATGCGGCGGTGGCACGCGTTGCTTCTGTTCGTGAAGTAGTGGGGCCGGATGTTGGCATTGGTATTGATTTTCATGGGCGAGTGCACAAATCGATGGCGAAGACTTTGGTCAAGGAGCTGGAGCCACTTCGTCCCATGTTTTATGAAGAACCTGTTTTGCCGGAGCATTTGAATTTTTTGTCGGAACTGGCCCGACATACGTCTATACCATTGGCCACTGGAGAACGACTTTACGGTCGATGGGGGTTCAAGGAATTGATCTCACAAGGAACGGTTGATTTGATTCAACCTGACTTGTCTCATGCAGGTGGTATCTGGGAGACACGTAAAATCGCAGCCATGGCAGAGGCCTACGATATCGGTGTAGCACCGCACTGTCCTTTGGGGCCGTTGGCATTAGCCAGCTCTATGCAGCTTGATGCTTGCACGCCCAATTTTGTCATACAGGAGATGTCCATAAAAATGCAATACAACACGACCGGCGATCTGCTCGATTGCGTGAAGAATAAGGATGTATTTGATATAACCGATGGCTACTTGAGTTTGCCGAAACTCCCGGGACTTGGAATCGATATCGATGAAGAGGCCGTAATCGAAAAGGACAAAGAAGGCTTCGACTGGAAACCTCGCGACTGGGACCACGAGGATGGTTCGGTGGCTGAGTGGTGAGTGGTGTTTTTTGCCTAGCTGGGGCTAGGTGTTCCCAGGGAGAAATCTAGAGTTTGATGATGTAGTTTTCCGCCGCGTTGTTGGAGGGATTCGATTGGATCGACTTCGTCGTTTTCTGTGGTTCCGGGCTTGGTGAACATGCTTCGATCAGATTTTCATCAAACCAATTGCCATTGATCTCAGCGTCACTAATAGGATCATTGATTTGCAGGTCCGTAGAGACCTTCAACGCGTCTATGTTCACGTTGCATTCAATCCAGTAAAGGTCGGCGGATTTTGGGATTATAATTCTCTTCAGATAGGCCGTAGTTTTGTTCCAGGTAATCGAGGATCTTTGGTTCGATATCACCGAGTTGCCATAAACCGTTTTTTTCCTGCATTGTCCGGATAATCTTTTCCCAGTTTCTTCGATCGAGCCGCACCGCGGTGAATCCCTTTGTCGAGTGGCAAAGCATACAATGGGTTGCCACTAAATTCCAGCTTTTTGCAATGGCCAGGCCTGTGGCTAGATCTGTTTTAGTTTCCGCTGCTTCCAGCGTAGATAGGCAGGTGAGTAAAATCATCCATGCGGTTAAATGAAATAGAACGTTTGTTTTCATCTTAGGCGACATAGACAGCGATTCGATGGCAGGAGTTGTTTAAATATCCTTTGGGGTTCCAGCCCGGGATTAACATTGGTTGGGAAGTGCCTTCCGAATCAATCGCTCGCGCCCAGACTTCGTAGTACCCTTTTTTAGGAAACTTTATTTTGGCGCTCCATTGTTGCCAAGCCAACCGATTAATGGGTTTCTTGAGAGCCGTCTTAATCCAAGTTTGCCCAAAATCAATTGAAAGCGAAACACTGGAAACAGATAGATCTCCGGCCCATGCATGACCGTTGATTTTTAGTGAATCCTTGGTGCTGATTTCCGCGCCGCTTTTGGGGTAAGTGATAAGGGATTTCACTGGCATGGACTCAATGATTTTCATAGCTTCTGCAGGAACAGTTGCACCAGCCTTCACAGGAAACATTGGAACTTGATAAGAGCCGCCGGACATTTTGGTTCCATCGTGAACTATATTACGAATGTCTATTTGTTTAACCCATTTACCGGAAGTTGATCCCGGCCATCCGCCACAGACCATACGAAGCGGAAACCCATGATGGGACGGCAATGGCTCACCGTTCATGCCCCAGGCGATCATGGATTCTTTTTCAAGTGCTTTCGTGATGGGAACACCTCTTGAAATCGCATCCTTTGTGGGGTCCTGACTAAGGTGCCGATCAGCTGAATGGTAGGCAACATACACAGCGTCTTTTTTGATGCCGCAATCTTCGAGAACGTCCTTGAGCCTTACTCCATTCCACACGGGGCAACCCACGGCTCCAATCGTCCATTGATTCCCGCTGGCAGGAGGATAAAATTCGGCGCGACCGTTTCCTCCGCATTCGAGGGTGAGAGCGAGGTCAATGTGTTTAAATTTAGTTTTTAGATCCTTCAGTGTGTAAGTCTTTGATTTAACTACCGATTCCCCAGCAATGGTTAACTTCCAGGTATTGGGATCGGGTGTTACCGGCGGAAGTCCATTGTTTCTCACGAACAGTCGGCTGGCAGGTGTAATAGGGTCATTTAATAGATGGGCAGCTGTTTCGGCGTTGAGAGGCCTGTCATTCAATATGGTCAGGCCGGGTTTGCTGGGTATGCTAAATGGTTCCGGTGATTGTGCCAAAAGCACTGGGACCAAGCCTTGTGGCATCCAATTCGCAAAAACGATATTGGCACCGAGAGCCGTGCTCATTGCTTTTACAAAGGATCTTCTGCTGTATCCGTCAGGGATGGGGGATTTACTTTCTCGTGGGTTCATAGCTTGGAAGAAGTATTCTTTTTTCTACCAGACTTGTAATAGCGTGTGGCATTCACTCGCAATTTTTTTATGCAGCCTACCGGATTTTTCCTCAAACCTTCTTTGAGTTCTGCGCTTTTCCCTGAACAATTTCTTTTTGGCAGACGATTTTTCTCAACCTTTTTGAAAAATGTCTGTTAGTCTTCTGACCTATGATACTCGACCAGTTTAAACTCACTAATCGAAATGCGCTGATCATCGGTGGGAACCGAGGACTTGGAATTGAAATGGCGAAAGCACTGGCTGAGGCAGGTGCTTCTGTTGCTGTGGCCGCCCGCGACGCCGATCGCAATGCGGAAGCGGTATCTATTCTGGAGCCACTAGGTGCAGGAAAAACAATGAGCGTGGTTTGTGACGTGCTTGAGGAGGATAAGGTTAATCAGGCGGTTCAGTCAGTAAACGAAGAACTCGGTTCGATAGATATTCTAATTAATAGTGCCGGTATCAATTTTCGGGGAGCCATTGATGAGGTGCCTGTCGAAGAATTTCGGAAGGTCATGGATGTGAATGTGACTGGAACCTGGCTCGGATGTAAGGCTGTTACGCCCTTAATGAAAAAGCAGAAATACGGTCGTATCGTAAACCTCGCCTCGATTTTTAGTGTCGTGGGTTTTGCCGATCGCACACCTTATAATGCGAGTAAAGGCGCCGTGCTCAATATGACCCGAGCCCTGGCAATAGAGTTAGCCCCCTGGACAATCACGGTGAACGCTATGCTTCCCGGTCCCTTTGCTACAGAGATGAATCTGCCACTTCTCGACGACCCGGAAAAGTTTAAAGCCTTTGTTTCCAATATTCCCATGGACCGGTGGGGTGAATTATCGGAGATTGGCGGGCTTGCATTATTTCTATCTTCACAGGCCTCTTCCTTTTGCACGGGTGGTGCGTATTCTATCGATGGAGGCTGGACGGCCAGGTAGCTCTAAGATAATCCTAACAATTCATTTAACTCCGCCCCTATGAAATTTTTTGTTTTCTCTCTCGCCCTAGTAACCACGCTTCATGGCCAAGACCAATGGCTCGATTTTCGAGGACCAGATCATAATGGGCTAGTGGAGAACCGGCTTCCAGAAGTTTGGAATGAGGAGCAGAATGTAGCCTGGAAAACAGAGCTGCATGATCACGGAATATCCACGCCGGTAATTTTTGATGATAGGATTATCCTCACAGCATCTTCTGAAGATGGCGCTAAAAGTTATTTTTTGATTCTCGATTCGAAAACCGGAACAGTACTTCACGATGAGCTGATTTTTACTAGTGATGAGGTGGAGGCTCTAGGCGGTTTTGGAATCAATACTTACGCTACACCCTCACCCGTTAGTGATGGAAAACACGTTTACCTGCACTATGGGACTTATGGTACTGCCTGTATCGATCCGAAGACAGCGGAAGTACTTTGGCTACGCCGTGATATCAACTGCTTGCATTTTCGCGGTCCGGCCTCATCACCCGTTCTTTATAAGGACCTGCTAATCCTTACGATGGACGGAATAGATCACCAGTATGTGACTGCCCTGAATAAGGACACTGGCAAAACAGTTTGGAAAACGGGCCGAACGACAGATTTTAAAGACCTGCTGGAAGGGATTCCCAAGAAGAAAGGGGATGAACGAAAGGGTTTTAATACACCTTTAATTATCACCGTTAATGGACAGGATCAACTGATCAGCGTAGGTGCGAAATCTTGCTTTGCCTACGATCCCTTGACCGGTATGGAAATCTGGCATGTCGAGTTCCCCAATCACTCAGCAGCTGCTCGACCCTTTTTCGACGGTGAAAAAGTCTATGTATCAACCGGTTATGGTAAAGCGGATCTCCTTGCGATCTGGCCCGATGGGCAAGGTGATGTGACCGAAACTAAAGTTGCCTGGGTTTACAAGAAAAACGTTCCGCGTCGTGCCTCATTTTTGGTGATTGATAAACGACTTTATATGGTGGACGACGGTGGGGTTGCCACCTGTCTCAATACGGAGAACGGAGAAATGATTTGGAGAGAGGGATTGGGTGGAAACCATTCCGCTTCACTCCTGTATGCAAACGGTCTGATATACGCATTCAATGAGTTTGGTGAAGGAAGGCTCTTCAAGCCCAGTGACACGTTTGAAGTTGTAAGAGAAAATAAACTCGAGGTCGGTATGCTTGCTTCGCCTGCGGTGGTTGGAGATTCGCTAATACTGCGTACGAGAAGTCATCTCTACCGAATTGACGGTTAGATCCGGCTCGGAATTAACTGAGCAAATATTTTCCAGCTTTTGTAGAGGCTATCCCTCAGTTATTGAGGGGCTTTCACCAAAATAACCCTTGGACGAACCGTTGGTTCTTGTTTTTATGGATAGTGAATCTGGATAGCTGCCATGAAATCCCTACCCCTTCTCCTAAGCATACTTTTTCCCTTTAGCTTAATCGCAAAGAGCGATTCGAATGCGTTTCCGTCCAAGAATGATCTCCTAACCTTGGCAACGACCCTCCGAGTAGATGTAGAGAATATTCAGTTCCTAGAACGTGTAATTTTTAATTCCGTTAATGCAGAGAAGAGAAATAGTTTCGATGGTTACCGTGGATACGTAGCTGCGATGGATGATGAGCTATACATGATTCTTCACACGCGGCTGAAAGCTAGAAGACAGGATATTTTAGTAATTCCCTGCGACAGGGTTGAAGGAATTTCTTACAATAATCATCAGGTTCAATTTAAGTTTAACAGGCAAGTATTGGTAGTGAGGTTTGAGGAACTCGATTCCGTTAAAAAAGCAGGGGAACGACACCCGATATTTGCCCGGCTGCTTCTTGATGGTGGCGTCAGTAATTGGCACCCGCCACGGTTTTATGATTTGCAGGGCTATAAAAAGGCTTTGTGGGTGTTCCTTCAACAAAACCATCGGTCTTCTATTCTAATACAAAATCAGATCGTCGTAGACGACAGTTTGCCGCCTATGACTACAGCTTTTATAACCATGCAAATCAGTGGGACCCTGCAAGGTGGTCCCGGAGTTATTAACCTCCTCTCAACTTTCCATGAAAAAGCTACTGCTACTTCTCGCTTTTTTGATACCATTTTGTCTGACTGCAAAAGACGAAGCTGAATCTTTTCCGACCAAACAAGATACTGCGATCTTGGCTGAGAGTTTGTTTCTAGAGTCTGAAGAGATTCTGTTTCTGGGGCGAGGTAACTTCAACTCAGTTACAGGTGTGAGATTTGGAAAGGGGCGACCTTTTACAGGCTTCACTGGTTACGTTGCTGCAACGAATAATAATCTTTATTTGATTTTGGGAAGTCGCTTAAAGCCCAGAAGGGATGATGTTCTGGTCGTTCCCTTTGCGGAAATTAATGGAGTCTCGCATATCGATGATCAAGTTCAACTAAAGTGCGAAGACTTTTTTGTAATTGCCGAATTTAAAGGGTCCATATCAAAGGCTCAGCATACGAATCTTAGCCAGTTACTAACTAACAGGGGTGTCGCATCTTGGAATCCAGAGGGGTTTTATAATCTGACAGGTACCAAGAGTTCAGCGCTGCCTCATTCTAGGCCTTCAATATTTTCTCCTTCTAAAATGGATGAGCGGCGCGCAAGATCTGCTGGCCTCACGGTGCCTGTGTATCCAAAAACCTCCCACTACACACACTACGATCCTAAAGGGGAATATTATACAAAGTCCGATTAGCTTTTATTAATGGAATAAGGAGCTCGGTTGTTAGTTGTAGGTGTAGCTGGACAGTGGGTCTTCTGTCGGCCTAAGCTAGTGAATGAATCGAAGGCAATTTATACGAGCTTCTCTAGCTGCGACTGTTTCCACAGGGATTAGGCCTCATATAAATGCGAACCAACCGGGAACAGGTTTTTCAGTGTAAGAAAGACAGGTGGGCGCTGGTGGTTCATTAGGCCAAATGGAGAAAAATACTTTTCGTTAGGCCTAAACCACATCGATCCCGCAACGTTGCGCTACGAAGAGAACATTCACATCTGGCGCGAGAAGTATGGCAACTCAATGGAGCGCTGGTTGAAAGAGTCCGTGGCACCCAGCCTGAAGGATTGGGGCTTCAATTGCGTTGGCTGGAATCAGGAGGTGATTAGCCGTGGATTAACCAACCATCGGCATTCGCGGCATTTCACGTACGAGGAGTATCAGTGGTTGGATATGTCCTATTGTCATCAGTTGCCTTTTGCCGATTTTCACCAGTGGGAAGCCGAGACTAAGAATCAGGAGATAGAGGCCTGGGTGAGTCAAAGTTAGGAAGAGAGAATGCTTGATGGCAGTTGTATCTCTTATCGTTACAATTTCGTTTCTCGGTTTTTTGGGTGAAACTATTGGAATAATCCCCAGTCTAGGATCTCATAACTAGAACCGGTCTGAATTGACCTGTTCAGGAAGTTACTCGATGCTTGCGGTAATTTCACGTTTTAACTCAAAACATACTTAATATGATCAAATCAAAGCTTCTCGTTTCTGCTCTTCTATTAGTTGGGCTCACCGTTTCTTCCTTCGGCGCAGCTCACAAATCAGGTGAAAACCTTTCTACCTTCCAAAAATCATGGCTTGGCAATTTTGACAGAGAAACAGGCAAATTTGTCGATTTGGCCGAAGCCTTCTCGGAGGATGGATTCAAATGGCGTCCAGCAGAGGGTATTCGTTCTGTGAGAGAAACCATTCTTCATGCGGCCTCTGCCAATTATGGTATCAGTGCAATGCTTGGAAAAGAATTGCCGGAAGGGCTTAATCCTCGAGGATTCGAAAAATCCATTACTAATCGCGAAGAGGCTCTTAAGGTTCTAAAAGAGTCTATTGCTTTTGCTAAAGCGGCTGTAAAAAGCATTGATGAGGAGAGCATGAGTGAGCAAATCAAATATTTCGGAATGGAAACTCCAAGAATGGGAGCTGTTATGTTGATGAGTGGGCACAACTATGAGCACTTGGGTCAGTTGATTGCTTACGCGCGTTCTTTTGGTGTAGTTCCACCCTGGAGCAAATAAGTATTTAGCCTATACAATTTCAAAGCGGTGCTGGAGTAATTCAGTGCCGCTTTTTTATTTCTGCTTGGCATGGTGTGCCAAGTGAAAACATCATGGGTTTAAATGGCCCAAGTATATTTTTACTATTCCGCAATGAATGCGGGTAAAAGTACCTCGTTGCTGCAATCGAGTTACAACTACCAGGAGCGGGGTATGGAAACCTTGCTACTGAAACCACAGCTTGACCAGCGAGAGGGGAGTGGGAAAATTGCGTCACGCATCGGGCTGAGTAGTAACGCGTATGAGTTTCTCGGTACGGAAGATCTTCTCCAATTGATCACCAGTAAACTTGAGGCGAGTAAGTTGGCATGCGTTTTTATCGACGAGTGCCAGTTCTTAACCCGTGAACAGGTAGAGCAACTGTGTTCGGTGGCAGATAATCTTGGGATCCCCGTTTTGTGTTATGGTCTACGGACCGACTTTAAGGGATATCTTTTTGAAGGAAGCATGGCTTTGCTGGCATGGGCAGATCGTATCCATGAACTCAAAACGATTTGTCATTGCGGGAAGAAAGCGACGATGAATATGCGCATGGGCCCGGATGGCGTGGCGGTCAAGGAAGGGGCCCAAGTTGAGATTGGTGGAAACGAGCGCTACGTGGCTCTGTGTAGAAACCATTGGCGAGAGGCGATGGCGTGAAGTGTGTTGTTTCTGTTTTTAAAACAACAACTGATAGCACTGATGAACACTGATGCTTGGAGTAAGCATTCTAATATGTTCATTTGAGACTATATTTATGGTTTCTTGTGTGTTAACCAGCGTCTTTCGTAGTTAGTAAATATTCAATGGTACTCATGCGCTGTCTGATAGGGAATCAGTGTTCATCAGTGGTTATAAAAAAGAAAGTTCACTATTAATAAACGAAACCAGATTCCTTCCATCATCATTTCGAGTGCTAAATTTGATCATGATCCTAGTCATAGTCTTAATTCAATTTATACAGGTAATGTGGTTTGATTTTTGATAAAGGAGTTTGGGGAGATTAGGATAAAGATTAGGATTAGGATAAGGAATATACTAATTACCGTAATTCGTAATCAACCTTGAGTTTGCTTTCTGATACCTTAAATAATTGTTCAAATGAAATATTCGATTCTTCAACTCGTTTTTATTCTTAGCCTAATTCTTGGGATCCAAGCTCAGACTCCCTCGGCTCAGAAGTCTCCCGCCCTATTAGCTGGGAGTCCAAAATCTGTAGGCTTATCAAAGGAGCGCCTAGCCCGAATCGATGCAATGGCTGAGTCAGCCATTGAGGATAACGATGTTCCGGGTGTGGTGGCACTGGTTGCCAGGAATGGAAAGATTGTTTATCACAAAGCGTTTGGTTTAGCTGACAACTCAAGTGGTCGTGAAATGAAGAAGGACGATATCTTTCGTATCGCTTCACAGTCTAAGGCGATTACTTCGACCGGAGTCATGATGCTTTGGGAAGAGGGGCTCTTCAAACTCGATGATCCAGTTTCAAAATGGATTCCGGAGTTTAAGAACCCGCAGGTGCTAAATACTTACAACTACACCAGCGGAACTTATACGACTATTCAGGCTGATCGGGAAATTACGATCCGACATTTGCTGACACACTCCTCCGGACTTGGCTATGGGCTTATTGACGGTGATGAGCGCATGAAGCTCATCTACAACAAAACCGGGATCACTGATTTGTTCACCACCGATCCGGTAACGATTGGGGATAGCGTAAAGAAGTTGGCTAAACTCCCATTGCACTTTCATCCGGGCGATGAGTATCGTTATTCCGAAGGATTGGATGTGCTTGGTTATTTCATTGAAGTTGTATCAGGAATACCATTCGACCAATTTTTGAATACGCGTTTGTTCGATCCATTGGGAATGGATGACACCTTTTTTTATGTGCCGGATGACAAGGCAGATCGCCTGGTCACCGTGCAAAAACAGGTCGACGGCAATTGGGTAAAGTACACGGGAGTAGAAGGATACTACGACGCTGACTATCCGATCAAAGGTGCGAAGACTTTTTTTAGCGGCGGTGCTGGTTTATCCAGCACGGTTTCTGATTACGCGACTTTTTTGCAGATGTACCTGAATGGTGGTGAGCTGAAAGGTATTCGTTTTTTGAGCCGTACAACGATTAAAACTATTATGTCTCCACAGGTGGCGCTGAATAGCGAAACCGAAGATTATGGTCTGGTCTTTGGTTTGGTGAATGAAAAGGGGGTTGCTTTTGGAGGTCCGGGAAGCACTGGTACCTTTAAGTGGGGAGGCTATTTTAACTCTCAGTATTTTGCAGATCCCAATGAACAGATTATTGGAGTCATAATGAAACAAACTCGATACCAGACAACGGATGATACTAGCTGGCAGTTTGGCCAACTAGTCTTTCAGGCGATAGATGATTAAAATAACAACAAAGAAACCAACTCGTTTAATGAAGCTCTTCTCATACCTTATTTATCTAACACTGTGTATCTCGCTTTCCGCCCAAACACCCTCTGCTCAGAATTCAACTCCTCTAAACAAAGGTTCGGTCAAGAGTGTAGGGATGTCGGTAGAGCGCTTGGCTCGAATTGATACCATGGCGGAATCGGCCATTGCCGATAGCGACGTTCCGGGACTTGTGGCTCTGGTAGCACGGAACGGTAAAATTGTTTACCACAAAGCATTTGGTGTTGCTGATTCGGGGACCGGGCGAGAGCTCAAGGAAGACGATATCTTTCGCATCTTTTCTCAAACGAAGGCGATCACAGCCACAGCAGTAATGATGCTATGGGAAGAGGGATTGTTTAAACTTGATGATCCTATCTCCAAATGGATTCCGGAATTTAAAAACCCCCAGGTCCTAGATACCTATAATTACACAGCGGGGACCTACACAACGATTCCTGGCAAGCAAGAGATCACGATTCGCCACTTACTGACTCACTCATCGGGGGTAGGTTACGGTGCCATCGATCCAGATGAGCGTATACGGCTAATATACAAAGAAGCCGGAATTATTGAAGCAGTAACTCAAAAGCATGTTTTGATTGCCGACAACATCAAGAAGTTGGCGAAGCTGCCCCTTCACTTTCATCCAGGAGAAAAATACACCTACTCCATGGGGCTCGATGTGCTTGGTTATTTCGTAGAGATTCTCTCCGGAATGCCCTTGGACGAATTCTTTTACTCTCGAATATTTAAACCTCTCGGAATGAAGGACACCTATTTTTATTTGCCAGAAAATAAGGTCGATCGTCTAGTTCTGACGCATGGTCCAAAAGATGGGAAATGGGTGCCGTACCTCGGCGACGGTACCATTGATCCAGATTACGCGTTTAAAGGTGCAAAGAGTCTTTTTAGTGGCGGGGGTGGTTTATTAAGCACTGCTATTGATTACGCGAATTTCCTGCAAATGTACCTGAATGGTGGTGTGTTGAATGGTAAGCGCTTACTCAGCCGGACAACGATTGAGACCATGATGGCTTCCCGAGTGGAAATGTATTCTGGTAGTGGCTACGGTCTGGCGTTTAGTGTTCTGGATGAAAAAGGAGTTAGCGTCGGTGGTCAGGGTAGCGAAGGAACTTTCAGTTGGGGCGGAGCGGCGAATACTCAATATTTCGCTGATCCTAATGAACAAGTAATCGGAGTCATATTGAAACAAACCTTCGGACAAAGAACGGACGATACGCGCTGGCAGTTTCGGCAGTTGGTGTTTCAGGCGATCGACGACTAAAAACAAATCTCAGAATTTCGGAAGGCCACAGAGAAATGAGGTGCCATTTCTCTGATTGAGGATTTGGTGAGGTTAAGGTTGCTGCCTTTGCGATCATGGCTAGAGTTCATTGAGTTTTGCGTGGCCGGAAACTGGATGGGTTTCCTGCCGATCAAACCCATCACCCTAAAGTTCTCAGTCTATGAAACCGGTTCTCCCACTAAGATCGTTTTTTGCGTTTTCCTTAATCATTAGTCTGTGCGGCCGAGTTTCGGCTCAGGAAACCTTTCAAACCCTGTTCGATGGAAACTCCCTGGATGGCTGGGAAGGATCCTCAGAATACTGGCGAGTTGAGGAGGGTACCATTGTTGGCGAAATTGCGGAAGGCGAGCGGCTCGAACAAAATCACTGCCTATCATGCGATGGAATTGAGTGTGCTTAATAGTCCGGAGGTGGATGAACGTCTTTCCTGGATTTGGGGCAAGGTAAATGATACACCCCAGGATGTAGCTGCCAAGATTGAGAAATTGGATGCCTTTTATACACAGGCTCCGTTGTGGGCCTTTAAGATGAAGGAAGGTAAATCTCATTCTCAATCCCTCTGTTCCACCTGTCATCAAACAAACACTAACGATGTTCTGCTTGGCCCCGACCTAACAGGATCTGGAGAAAATGGGGCACGTTATTTTCTGGAGAATATAATCGATCCCAATGCGGTGGTGGGAAGCGACTACGCATCAACCATAGTTGAGACCCATTCGGGGCAATCCGTTTCAGGCATGATTGAGAACGAGAATGATACAGCCGTTTCTATTCAGACCCTTACAAATTTGGTGACGCTTCCGAGAACGGATAAAAGATTACCAGAATGGCACAATCCATGATGCCGCCGGGTCTGATGGATACCCTGGATGAAACTCAGCAGGTTGAACTGCTAAAGTACCTGACAACTTTGTGAGTTGAAGGTTGAAGTAAATTAGGAGGAAATTCGTCCCTTGGGGACAATAGTGGCGACACCCACCAATAGGCTTCCGGCAATAAACCCTGCAAGGTAACCAGGGAACCCTGCTGACAAAATTGAATCCAACATACCCAGTTTGGATGTGGTTAAAATGATTAACCCGACAAGTCCGCTAGCCCCCGCCCATTTGGCTCCGATCCTGGGAAAGTAGAGTCCCGCGATCATGGCTGGGGCGAGCTGAAGCATTCCACCAAACGCATTGAAAGCCAGTTCCGAGACCAACTCGGGTTTAATGCTGGCGATAAAGGCAAAGATAGCGATCGAGAGAGTGAACCAACGGTTGAGGTTTAGTATGCCCGCCTTGGATACTGCCTTTTTTCTGTACCAGTGCTCGCTTACAATAAAGCCGATGCTTAGCAGGATGGAGTCTGCGGTCGACATGGTTGCGCAGATGACTCCCACCAGAGCGAGGGCTCCAAGCATCGCCGGAACGGTAGACATTATCTCCCCGATAATTTGATCGCCGCTTGAAAGTCCAGGGAAGATAGCTGCTCCGCCCAACCCCAATGTTCCCGCAATGACGGTCAGCATGATACCCATAAATGGGAAAATAAACATCATAATGGTCAGGTAACGCTCTTCCTTTACAATCATGAAGCGTTGGGCGTTGTGAGCCATCGGCGTTGCACCTAAAGAAATGAGCAGGGCGAGGCCGATAATATTTACGGGCGAATAGAGACCCTTTGGACCCGGCAGACTGAGTAGGGAAGGTATTGAAACGCTATCAACGTCCGCTATGAATTGACTCAAGTCGAATGCCCAGTAGATCCCAAGAAAGACAACCGAAACCGCAATGCAACCTACGATCGTTAGTACCGCCTGGATGACATCGGTTTTAATGATGTTAGCCAATCCTCCTGACTCTGAATAAATGTAGATTACGACCAGCGCAAATGCGGCAGTGGGGACGTAAGGTAGTCCTAGAGAGCTTTCTAGCATTCGGGCAAATCCAGTGATTTGGGCAGCAAGGTAGGGGACCATGCAGGCGAGCGAAACGACTATAAATAGGAGTTCAAGTCTTGGGGAGTTGAACGGCCTTAAATAAAGCTGAATGGGAGACCTCGTGTCTGGAAACTTCCGTGACATTCGCCACATCCGTCGTCCAATTGTTCCAGCGATCACGGCCAGGATGACATAGCCCAGTGACGCAAATAAGAAATTCCCTACACCGTGAATATAATAATAACCGGCACCGCCAATGAGGGCTGCCGCGCTAAAATAGGTAGCCCAAAACGTGAGTAATGAAGGCAGGAATTTAACTGACTTGTTTGCCAAAAAGAATTCTCCCAGATCCTTGGATGGTTTTTTGAACGACTTGAAAGTTAAGTAAAGTAACCAGCCGAGGTAGAGGAGTAAGAAGGCGGATGCCCAAATCTGGAAGGAAGTCATATTGAGCCAAGTGAGGCTCAATTTTGACGGTCTGGCAATAACTTGCACCGCTGATTGACAATTGACCAAGCTCCTGAAGGTCCCATGCTAGGGAATATTCATGAACACTTCTCTAGAAAGACCAGTAACGCCTATCTCCTATCCGCTTGAATGCACTTTCTCTGAGAACGATTGGGGAATCCTTGCTAATATGTGGTACCCGTTGGCGCTCGAATCCGAAATCGGTGAATCGCCGATTATGAAGAAGCTTCTGGATGTCGATCTTGTGCTTTCTCGTTCGAACGATGGATATGTGGTCGCCAAAGATGTGTGTATTCATCGTGGTGCTCCATTGTCCAAGGGGTGGATTAAGGATGGTTGCCTGGTGTGCCCCTATCATGGCTACCGTTTCGATGGCGAAGGAAAGTGTGTGTTGGTCCCCAGCCATCCCGAGTGGAAAATTCCAGAAAAGCTTCGCTTGCAAACCGTGCTCCATGAAGAGCACTACGGAATTATTTGGGTGTGCTTGGGAGAGAGTCCGACGAATCAAATACCAGTCTGGGAGCCTGAGGAAAGTGATGGGAATTATCGCCGTTTTCACCTGGGGCCAGAAATTTGGGAATGCTCAGCGGGTCGCCTGATTGAGAACTTTATAGACAACGCGCATTTCTCATTCGTGCACCAAAGTAGTTTTGGTCAAGAAGACAGCGCTACGATGGGAGCGGAGTATGGTTTTTCGCAAAACGAATTTACCATGACGATGGAGTTCGATTACAAAGCTACCAACCCTGATGATTCTCCGATTGAGAATGCGGCTGAGTTAGATCGCCACATGCACCGAACGTTGTTTCTCCCATTTTGCACTCGGACGGTGATTAGTTACCAAGGTGATCGAGAGCATGTTATTCATTTCAACATCGCCCCGGTCTCAGCCAGGAAAGCTCAAATAATCGCTGTTTTTCATCGCAACTTTGATCACGATGTTCCGGTAGAAGATCTGTTAGCCTGGGAGAAAAAGATAATCTACGAGGATCGTGACATTGTGGAACTACAGAAGCCCGAGGAAATTCCAATGGATATAGCTCAAGAGGTCCATGCCAAGGCAGACAAGGCATCTCTGGCTCTAAGGCATTGGATGATTAAGCAGGGACTCGAAGGCGAGATGACAGCCTGACTCTCTTGAACTCAACCCGGATTGATCTTGGTTAAGTGGATTTACAATCTTCGCAGCCAATCGGGACACAAGTCTTTCCATCCAGAAACCGGGTACGAGGTTGGGCGAAGGCCATAGCCGCGACCACCCGGTAGTAAAGTTATGAAGCTCTGAAGATATACGCGCCTTTATGAGTGCAGTGTGGTAGGCAATGGAACTTGGTGTGTGTAATTAAAGAGTGCACTTATGTGAGGGAGGTAGAAAGAATTATGTTTTAGTCGATATTAGTGGGCATGTTGCGACCCCTTCCCAGAGGCATCGTCGAAAAAACGTTCGATACCAAGAAATTCAATGGGGTGACGCGTGCTTCCATTTGTTGCGAGATCTGCCAAAATTTCTCCTATGACACTAGCGAATTTGTAACCGTGTCCGCTGAAACCTCCTGCAATGGTTACCCGATTGTGTTCAGGATGTTTTCCAAGGATGAAGTGTTGATCTGGCGTGTTGGTGTATAGGCAGGTGCAGGACTTGAGTAATGCTCCTGCCGAATTTGGTATGTATTGAGCAAGTACATCTCTAAGGGCATCGAGCTCGGATTGCGTAGGCGGTTCGAGAGCCTTTCCTATTTTATCTATTGGGATTGGGATGCCGGGTTTGTGTCCGGCTATTTTTAGTCCTTTCTGTCCCGGAAGAATCGGGAAACCGTAGTGACCATAAGGTGGGTCAGTTTCTATAAACCAGCAGGGAAAGTTTTCAGGACTGAATTTCTCGGGATTCGTTTCAGGCTCAAACCATGCCTGTACCTGGCGTGTAACGGTAAGTTCAATCCCCAGGTCATTTAAAACGGTATTCATCCAGGCCCCTGCACTTATTATAAGTTGCTTTGCATAGAGTGTGCCTTCGGCTGTCTTTACTTCTACGCCTTGTGGATTTGCTTTCCACGCCTGAGCTGGGGTATTGGTCAAGATTTTCGCCCCTGCACTAGATGCTTGCCAGGCATGTTCTACGATTCCTTGTTCAGGTCGAACGTAGCCTCCATCGGGTTCAAATAATCCTACAAAGGAATCAGGAACTGAGAAGGCTGTGAATTGCTCCTTTATTTCTGGATTGTTTAAGAAACGGTGTGCCAATTGGTGTTGTTTGGCTGATTTTAATGAACCTGTTACCACCGAATCTTTTGCTCTACCCAGGTAAAGGGCTCCAGTCCGATTGATGACAGGTTCCGATGCTTTTTTCTGAAGCTCGTCCCACAATTCGTAGGCTCTTATGAGTAGGGGAACGTAATCGGGGTGTTCGTAATAGGCTTTCCGAATCATCCTGGATTTTCCATGGTGGGAACCCTGGTTGTGTGGAATTTCGAATTGATCCAAGCCCAGAACTTTGAAGCCACGTTTGGCGAGGTGGTAGCACGCAGCCGATCCCATAGAACCGACTCCTAAAACGATGACGTCGAAATAATTGTTAGTGGAGGACATGAATCGATGCAGAAGTATCAACGATGAAGAAAACAACGCGGTCGTCGAGTAAATCCACGATCAAACAATTGATAGGACACACTGCTCTTGTCAGGGATTTATATGGATTTTCTATCTGCTTGGGTATGAAAAAACCCGGCAGCGTTCGCAACCGGGTTTTGTATGGAGAATAAAAATACTTCCTTGATCAGGACGCGGCCTGATCTGAATTCTCTGACGGCGCTGGGAATAGATGTAAGTCCGTTTGTGGATAAGGAATTGAAATACCTTCTTTACCAAAACGATTAAATACTGATTCTTGAGTGTCAAAGTTGACACCCCAATAATCTGCTGCATTCACCCAGGGGCGAACCACAAAATTCACGCTGCTATCACCAAGCTCTGATAAACCTATGGTGTAAGCCGGGTCTTTGAGAATGCGTTCGTCATTATCCAGGATTTCTTCAAGAACGCTGCGTACTTTTTTCAGGTCATCATCATATCCGCATCCAATTACCAAGTCGACTCGTCGAGTGGGTTTGGTTGAGAAATTTGTGATAGCGCCTCCCATGACTTGCGGGTTCGCTACGATGATAGACTTATTGTCCGGTGAGCGCAAAACAGTGGTAAGGATAGTGATTTCCTCAACAATGCCGAATACGCCTCCTCCATCAACTGCGTCACCTTTTTTGAACGGGCGGAACATGATGATGAGCACACCTGAAGCAAAATTTGCAAGTGAGCCTTGAAGAGCCAAGCCGGCGGCACCTAGTATAGCTATGAAGCCTGTCGTCTTAATCCCGATGAAGTCCAAAGCTGCCAGGACCACGCAGACCATAAGGACCATATAAACGCCATTCCCTAGAAATGATATTAGGGTTTCGTCCATTTTTCCTTTGGCCATCGCTTTTAAGCCAAGATGTTATTGATACGATATCCATAAGTGATGTTTTTAGGTTTCTTTGAAGAGAATGATTAAGTAATGTTGCCACTGGTAAAAACCATAAATTGGCTGATATTATGAGCGAAGCTTGGTAAAATAATATCAAAATTGCCATTTTTTTCTGACAATTTTAACTTACTTGAATTCGCTACGACTCTATCACTCTCTTGCTTTTCCTGCTATCCTTTTACGTAGTATCAAAAATCCTATCATTATGAAAAAGAGTATATTCTCTACAACGTTTGTACATTCATGGCTCCTGGTTAGCCTTTTTGGCGTCGTATCCGCTAACCTGTTATCGGCAGGTAGAATCGAAACAAGTGACGGTTCTATAATAAATGGCAAAATCCTCTCCATTGAAGCTGGGGTGATCAAAGTGGAAACTTCCTATGCTGGTGAGATTTCTATCAAGCAATCTGAAGTGGTCGTATTTTCATCAGATGAAACGATCAATGTGTCTACCGACGGTGGAAACACTTTTAAAGGTACAGTTGCAGGTGAAGGAGGGGCGATCAAGATTGCTTCAGAAGGTGGTACTTTCGAAACATCTGTGAACCATGTGACTGCCGTTTGGCAACCGGGAGAAGATAGTCCACAGGAAAAGGTCCTTAAGGCAGAGATCGCAGTTAACGAGCGTAAGTGGAAGTTTGATGCGAGTGTAGACATTAGTGGAAAATCAGGTAATTCTGACCGCACCTATACTGGAATTGGTGCTAGTGCCGTTCTTGAAAGCAAACAAGACAGGCTCGGCTTTTATCTATTAGTTGATACAGCCGAGGAAAATGGCAACACTACTGCCGATGAGTTAAAGGGTGGAATAGACTATTCATCTTTTATTTCCGATAGTTTCTCGTGGTACGCTAGAGGGGAATTGGAGAAAGACGATATCGAGTTGTTGGATATCAGAACTACCGCTGCCTTTGGTATTGGCAAGCATGTGATTCACAAGGATGACCAGAAACTCGAGTTTCGCGGTGGTCTCGCCTATCGGTTTGAAAGCTTTCAAAATGGTACAGATGTTGAGTCTCCTGGATTAGACTTTGCTTTAATTCATTTTAAAGATCTTGGGTGGGGATCGATGAATAATCTTGTTACCTACAATCCATCGTTTGAAGACTTTGGGAATTTCCGAGTTTATCATGATTCTTCACTGGATCTCCCGGTTGGTACTGGTGAATTCTGGAAGTTACGGATTGGTGTTAGTAATGATTACAATTCAGAGCCAGTCCCTGGTCTTAAGGAAATGGATACAACCTACTATACCAGATTACTTCTTAGCTGGAAATAGGTTCTCTCGGTAGCCGTGATCGATCCCAGCTAGATGCCTTGAGTCGTAAGCAGCACGTTTAAAGCGTGCCGGTAGGATGGGAAGGCCATTGCTTCAGGAGAGACAGCTTGTGGAACGCGCCAATAAACTGCGGCTACTTCATTGGGATCTATTTCGATGGTCTCAGTTAAGGCTTTTGCAGTATAAAAGATGTCCAAGGTATTGTAATTAATTCCTCCGTAGAAATATTGGTTTGGGCAACTACACAGATATTTAAGCTCCGCAATTTCCAGGCCTACTTCTTCTTTGACTTCACGATGCACGCTTTCTTCGGCGGTTTCGTTGGCATCAATAAATCCGCCTGGAAGCCCCAGTTTTCCTATTCCTGGATCATGAGCCCGTTTGTTGAAAAGAACTTCATTGTTAGTGTTGAAAATAAAAACACCCGCAGCAGCGGCTACGTTTGGGTAAATTTTGAAATCACATGATTTACAAAACCACGGTTTGAAAGGACCGCTGTTAAACGTCTTTGCACCACATCGTGGACAAAAAGGGAGTTCGGTAGTATTACGCATGGTACAGAATCAATGTTACACCTAAAAAGCCCAAGGAAGCTCCTACAACTTTCATAGGTGAAAGCCGTTCTTTAAGAATAGGAACGGCAAGGATCAGAATGAAAAACACGGCAGTCTGGTTTAGGATGGATGCGACGGAGGCCGACGTATGTTTGAACCCAACTATCCATGTAAATAATGCAAGGTAGGTGCCGATAAAAGCCCCCAGGAACATGATCTTCCACGGTAAGGGGCCTTTGAAAATCCGGATGGAAGTTTTGATTCTTCCGCTTACGATGGCAAACAAAGCAACTCCCAATACTCCTCCGGCAAGGCGAAAACAAGACACGTAAACCGGAGGTGCCTCATTCAAAATGGGTTTAGTTATCACCATTCCACTTGCCATGCAAAACACGGCAGAAATTCCGACAATGGTTCCAATGATCCTATTTCTTTTAGAAAGCGAGTCAGAAGATTTTTGATACACTGCCAATAGGACGCCGCTCAAAATCAGTAGGAATCCGAGAGCCTGAAAAATGGAGAATTTCTCGTTTAGGAACAAGATAGACAAGAGGATAACAAACGGGCTAAATAGACAGCTTAAAATGGCATTCCTTCCGGCCCCCAAAGTATTCAGAGCATACATAAAGAGCGTATCACCCAATGCGATTCCAATACCGCCGGCAAAAATAAGAACCAGGTGATCCTGTGTGCTCAGATTTATTTCCACCTCTTGCCCTAGAAATAGAAGCCAGGTCGCAACGAAAAGAATGAGGGCAAAGGTGTTTTTAAAAAGACTCATTTCAATCGGAGGAATTCCCTTAACCGCTAGTCGAAACAATACAACGGCTATGGCCCATAAAACCGCACTAATTAACGACCAATATTCACCCCAATATGGCATGGACGCATTAGGGTTATCTGGGTGTAGTGGGTCAATGGGATTTTTAAAACATTCTCTTGGTGGGTAACTGTGTTTTTATTGCCATGGTGAGTAATTGGAATTGGAGTGATTCCTCATTCAACGCTACACATTATGAACATCCATTTAGTAATTACTTTTATGGGAAGGGACCAGCCAGGGTTGGTGGAATCTATTGCATCCATTGTAACTCGAGAAGGTGGTAATTGGTTGGAAAGTAGAATGTCGCATCTTGGCGGACAATTTGCCGGTGTACTTCGGGTTGCCGTTACCGAGGACCGTGAAGCCGCTCTGATGAAATCGTTGCTTCAACTTCAAGAATCGGGACTGAGTGTTAACCTAAGGTCTGAACCTGCTGCTTCAGAGACCGTATCTCGGTCATTTGTCACGATGGAGCTTTTAGGTAGTGATCAGGTTGGGATTGTTAGTCGGATTAGTGGTTTACTCGCCAGTCTTGGGGTTAACGTGGAGGAGCTCGAAACTGAGCTAACCACAGCACCTATGTCTGCCGGATTACTCTTCAATGCCCGTGGCCTGCTTCAACTACCTTCAAACTTGGAACTCGAGCAGCTTAGAAAAGAACTGGAGTCGGTTGCTTCAGATTTGATGGTCGACTTGCAATTGCACAAAGAGATTTGAGGAAAGTTTTGGAGGGATAAGGCAATAACAGTTAAAGGATCGTAGATGATTGGGAGCGTAGCGGAACATGATCTACGATCCTTTGTTGAACAAGTCCGAGCTACTGAAGGGGTCTTATGCGATTTGTAGTTTGAGCGTGGGTACGTATTGTGATGACCGGAGCGCTCGATACCGGTCAAGAGGGTTTCGATAGGTGATGGATGGCATCATGGATGTGTCAAGGGTGATTG
>Ga0115002_10000549_pt1 | contig 52983 bp, 45 predicted proteins | sample ArcticOcean_MG_C_8_FD_89576 | JGI IMG/M metagenome (GOLD analysis project Ga0115002, IMG submission 89576) | Marine microbial communities from western Arctic Ocean - ArcticOcean_MG_CB11_86 | ecosystem: Environmental > Aquatic > Marine > Oceanic | place: Arctic Ocean: Canada Basin | collected... | reverse complement strand
TTACCAGGATGAAGTGGCCGTTGGCTATCCAAATAGGTTGGGTGAGGACGGCGTCACCGTTTTGCCGGATACCTTAAACCCTTTCTTCGGTTCTGACTCCATCGATGGTGACATGTTCATGCGTTACCGCAAATCACTGACCGACAAGATCGACTGGACCATTCAGCTCAATGCGCGGAATCTATACCGCAGTAACGGAGCTAACGATATACCGGTCGCCATCAATCCTGACGGATCTGTTGCTATCATCCGCGTGCCGGTTGAGCAGCAATACTTCCTGTCGAATACATTCAGTTTCTAATTTAGTAAGAAGCTTTTAATAAAAACCCCTGCTGGAAACGGCAGGGGTTTTTTGTGTAGTCAATCATTGGAGTACGGAGTCCTTAAATCGTAAATTGCCCTCAGTTGCTCCTGTCTCCGAACAAGTATTACCTATGTCTCCGGTTTGCACAGTGCCAAACCGCCCAATCATTAAAGGCGACAAGAAAAAGTTACAATGCGCAGGGTTTGCGAAACCATCCCCCTAGGCACGGAATCCCTGCTTCACACTTTGGCGATATTTTCGCGGCGATATCCCAATAGTATTAGTGAAAAAGCGGGAGAATGAAGACAAGGTGGTGAAACCTAGCTCAAACGCTATATCGGTAAAACTGATGGTCGGATTCTGCATGAGCTGGATAGCTTGGTGCGCACGGAAGTTTTTAATGTAGGCCCCAAGGCTGATGTTAAACTGCTGCCGGAAGACAGCCCGCAGGTTGCTCTCAGACATATGGAGTGCACTCGCGATATCGGATCCGCTTTGCAAGGAGCCGGAATTAGAGGTCAGGTAAGTCTGGATCGAGCGAATGAGCGCGTTGGATTGAATCTCTACATTCTCAACTCCCAACGGAGAGGGAGTAGTCGTACTAACCTGCTCACGAAGATGATTAATCAACAATGAACAATCCAGAGTGAGCCGTCGCTTGGCCTTGTCATCCGTTCCATTTTCGTAATGAAGGAGTATTCGAGCAAGTAGTTGATGACAGCGTTGATCCATGGATACCATTCGGTGCCGGAATGCTTGCATCGTGGTCGGTAGCTCGAGCTCAAAAGTAATAAACAACCACACGAGGTTCCTATCAGCCAAATCAATGAAGTGATGGAACTGATAAGGAAAAACCATCAGCGCGTTCTCAGGCTTAAGCCGCCAATGAATGCCATCCACATTCACCGTACCTTCCGTCATTAGGTTAAACACCAATACATAGCGGTGATGCGGATATCCATCGAAAGATTTTCGCTGCAAGTCCTTAGTAGTCTTGCGCGAAAAAACGATCAAGTTGCGAGGAATACAGATATCCTCGGCAGATCGACCGGTAAAGTAGTCATCGGGTGAATCCAGCCGAAGAGTATCCTGAATAAGAGAATATCGCATATTATGAATCGGAAACGCTAAATTCAATGCAGTAATTGCTTAGTTTTACCAGAATGAAAGTGTTACAATTGAAATTCATACATCACAATGAGTACCGAGGCAGAGCAATTTGAACGTATTTCCACCCGAGTTTTCCAGAATTCATCAGCGGCTGCTCAGGAGGTTGCCGGGGAAATTGCAGACCTGATCAAAAGACGATCAAAAGAGGGCAAACAAGCCGTGTTAGGGCTGGCAACTGGCTCAACCCCCCTACCCGTTTATCAAGAGTTGGTACGACTTCACCGTGAAGAGAATCTGAGTTTTCGCAACGTCGTCACTTTCAATTTGGACGAATACTACGGACTCAATACGGACCACCCAGAAAGCTACCATCAATTCATGTGGCAGCGGCTATTTAGCAAAGTCGATATCCCTGAAGATCAAGTACACTTGCCTTCTGGAACGGTTAAACGCACCAAGGTCTTTGCCTCCTGTGCTTCCTATGATGAAGCGATCAATAAAGTTGGCGGCCTTGATTACCAGATACTCGGGATCGGCCGTACGGGACATATCGGATTTAACGAACCCGGCTCAACCCGCGACTCCAAAACACGCCTCGTCAGCCTCGATGCCCTGACTCGACGTGATGCTGCTCGTGACTTTTTAGGCGAAGCCAATGTGCCTCGCTACGCAATTACGATGGGCGTAGGAACCATTCTCAAAGCTGATCGCACTGTCCTCATGGCTTGGGGACAAGCGAAGGCCGGGGTCGTCCAACAAGCCGTGGAAGAAGCGCCAAATGAAAACCTTCCCGCCGGTCTCCTGCAAGGTCACAAGGACGTTCGATTCTTTATAGATGAACCTGCCTCAGAACTTTTAACCCGGATCCGCATTCCCTGGCTCGTAGGCCCGGTTGATTGGGATAAGCGTACTATACGCAAAGCCGTTCTTTGGCTATCGAAGAAGACTCAGAAACCAATACTCAAGCTTCAAGATTCCGACTACAATGAATTCGGCCTCGGCGAATTATTGACCGAAGTAGGTCCTGCCTACGATTTGAACATAAGTGTCTTCAACCAAACTCAGCACACCATCACGGGTTGGCCAGGTGGAAAACCGAACGCCGACGACAGTAATCGCCCCGAACGAGCGACCCCATTCCCCAAACGTGTGTTGGTGCTGGCACCCGAACCAGATGAAGACGTTCTTTGCATGGGCGGTACCATTCACCGTCTGAAAAGCCAGGGAAGCGAAGTAACCCTGGCATACTTAACTTCGGGAAACCTAGCGGTACCCGACAGTATGGCCCGGCAGATCCTGTCTCTAATGAGTGAGATGGAATCACAGCTTAATCTAAAAAATGCCGAGGATTTTAGCTTGGGCCAGGTAGCCTCCGTCTTGTTAACCGAACTTCAGGACTCCGGCAGTAACGCAGGAGACTCAAAACCCATTCGCCAGGTAAAGTCGCTCGTCCGGAGAAACGAAGCTGGTGACGCCTCTCACAATTTAAAAATTGCCAAAGAAAGCCTCCATTTTCTGGATCTTCCCTTTTATGAAAACGGTCGTTACCGCGCTTTTCACGCCACCGATGAAGATCAGGAAAAACTTGTGGCGCTTTTAAGAGAAGTGAAACCACACCAGATTTATTTCACCGGCGCACATGCAGATCCCGGATCAGTTTCAGGTGTTGGCTATTTCCTGCTAAAACAAGCGCTTAAAGAAGTATCCAACGATCCTTGGATCAAAGACACCAACCTTTGGAGTTACCGGGGCATCGGCCAGGAATGGCCTTTGTTCGAGATCGATATGGCCGTGCCGCTTAGTCCAGACGAGCTCAATCTCAAAGTTGAGGCTAGTTTCCAATACCGTTCTCAACGCAGACAATTTCCTCTGCGCGACTCGGCGCACAAGGAGATCTGGCAACAAACCGATGAGCTTAACCGTAACACTGCAGCAGCTTATGATCAGGTCGGCATGGCCGAATATGAAGCCATTGAGGCATTCAAACGAATTAACCTGACTGAGGTACTCGAGTCTTAATAGCAGAAATCTGACACGCGAAATCTTTCAAATGCCTCCATTCCACAACGCAGATACGGATACCTGGGTAAATAAAAGTTTCTCACTCGAGGAGGCCGTCCAAGCAACCACCCACCTTGCCATTGGAGCACACCAGGACGACCTCGAGTTTATGGCTTACGAAGGCATCTCTGCTTGTTATGGCACAGAAGGAAAATGGTTCACTGGCATTACAGTTTCCGATGGACGAGGTAGCTCTCGAGTAGGCCCGTATTCGAAATATAACAACGACGAAATGCGAAACATTCGACGCGAGGAGCAACGCAAGGCCGCGGAGATAGGTCAGTATGCCGCGCAGTTTCAATTAGACTATAAGAGCAGTCAAATTAAAGGACCAGAGCGCACGGTCGTCACTGAGGATATCGTAGATATTCTACTGCAAATGCGGCCAGATACCATCTACCTTCATCAACCAGCCGACAAGCATGACACTCATGTAGCCGTTTTGGCCGCATCTATTGAAGCACTCAGACAAACCATAGATCATCACATGCCAAAACGAATCATCGGTTGTGAGGTTTGGCGCGGATTAGACTGGTTATCTGATTCGGTAAAAGTACCTATGGACTATGGCGAAAATCCTGAGCTTTTCGAAAAAATTACTCTCACATTCGATTCTCAAATCAAAGGCGGAAAACGCTACGACCTGGCAGTTAAAGGTCGGTGTCGCGCCAACGCTACCTTCTACGATTCCCATAGCCCCGATCAGGCAGAACTAATTACCTGGGGTATCGACCTGACTCCACTCATCCACGACACTTCGTTAACCATTTCGGATTTTATACTAAGACACATCAACCAATTAACCCAGGACGTTAAGAGCCGGGTGGACCAATTTTTATGAGTGATAAAACTACTACTCCCTTAAAGGGCATTCTTGTCGGCTGCGGATTCATGGGCGGCATGCATGCGCAAATCTACAGCCAACTCGAAGGCGTTGAACTTGTTGCGGCGGTCGATGCCAATACAGAATCAAGCGCGGATAAACTAAAATCTTTTGGAACGCCTGTTCCCATTTTCAAAACTCTGGAAGAGGCACTGACAAACACCGAATGTGATTTTGTAGACATCTGCCTGCCAACAAAATTGCACCGGCAATACGCCCTCACTGCCATAGAAGCCGGGAAGGCTTTGTTTTGCGAAAAACCTTTGGCTCTAAGTATGGAGGAAGCGGATGACATACTAGCCGCAGCCAAAACCCATGGGACCTTTGCGCAAGTTGGACACTGTATCCGGTTTTGGCCCGAATATCAGGCGTTGATGGATTATCATAAATCCGGCAAAGGAGGGAAACTACTTAGCTTGCACCTGATGCGGCGAGCGGGCCGTCCGGATTATGGGGTCGATAATTGGCTCAACGATGCCAATCAGTCCGGAGGCGCAGCGCTCGACCTGCATATTCACGATACCGATTTTGTCCTCGCTCTCTTGGGGCAACCCCTGTCTGTCACTAGTCGCGTCACAGAAGATTTCAGCGGACCCGTTCATATCTTTAACCTCCTCGATTACGACGGGCTTACCGTTTCAACTGAAGGTGGCTGGAATTACCCGGCCAAGTGGGGATTTCAAATGTCGTTTCAGGCAATCTATGAAAACACGGTCCTGGATTTCGATTCCAGCAACGACAATGGCCTCACCTTATGCATGGGCGACGATGAACCAAAAAAGATCGAAATCGCCAAGCCTGATTCAGGAGAATCTACTTCAGGCGAAGGCAACGTTTCCGATCTGGGTGGTTATTTTAATGAACTCCTTTATTTCACCGATTGCCTTAAGTCAGGCAAGCCGCCTACTATCGCTACCCTCGAAGATGCTCACGCATCCCTGAAACTCACTCTTAAGCAAATTCACGCAGGTAAAGCCGCCAACTAATTTATGAAAAAATCCATCAGTATCTGGTCCTTCTATGGCGATTGGGATCTTAAACAAAAACTACAACTCGCCAAAGACGCTGGTTTCGAAGGTTTTGAAATCGATGTAAGTGAAGATGGACCCATCAACCTGGATACTACCGAAGCCGAACTCGACCAGATAGCAGAACTTGCCAACGAAGTAGGAATCACGCTTAGCGGTTTGGCCACTGGCATGTATTGGGGATTAAATCCGGCAAGCGAAAACGAAGAGACTCAAGCCGAAGCGAGGAAAGTACTGGATAAACAAATACGTAGTGCATCGCACCTACACATCGACACTATACTTGTTGTTCCTGGATCGGTAGGTGCCGACTTCATCCCCGATTGCGAAGAAGTTCCTTACGACCAAGCCTGGCAACGCGCCACCGCCTTTATTGAACAGGCTGTTCCCTTAGCAGAAGAATTAGGTGTGAATATCGGTATTGAAAACGTTTGGAACAAGTTTCTCTTAAGCCCGATGGAAATGAAGGTGTTTATAGATCAATTCGATACTCCGCACGTTGGTAGTTATTTCGATGCCGGAAATGTATTGGCCACCGGGTATCCGGAACAGTGGATCCCCATTTTGGGCGAACGCATCAAGCGCGTTCATTTCAAGGATTACCGCCGTGCCGTTGGTTCGGTCGACGGATTCTGCGATCTCCTTTCCGGCGATGTCAACTGGCCTGCTGTGATGTCTGCACTTAACACCGCAGGTTACGATGGCTGGGTGGCTGCCGAAATGATTCCACCGGTTCCTTTTTATAAATACGCCCCCGAAACACTGATCGAAAATACATCCAGAGCTATGGATAAGATCTTTGCAATGTAATCGGCAATGGTGAGGATATATAAACAACAATCTTTCTAAAAAGGTAGGGCTCGATCGCCGAGCGAGCCGTGATTATCTCATTCGGCGGTTTTGGCAAAACCGCTCAACCTCTGCTCAATCAACAATCATCTCTTTTAAATACCCCATATGCAACTCGAACTCATAGACTGGATCTTCATCGGGGGATATTTCCTAGCGGTCATCGCTATAGGATTTATTGTAGCCAAAGCGGCAGGAAAAAATAGCGGCCAATTTTTCCTGGGAGGTCGGCAAATGCCCTGGTGGTTGCTCGGCTTCTCCATGGTCGCCACAACATTCTCTACAGACACGCCCAATTTTGTCACCAATGTTGTTCGAATCGACGGTGTATCTGGAAATTGGATGTGGTGGGCATTCCTGATAACTGGAATGGTTACCGTATTCCTATATGCCAAACTATGGCGACGAACTGAAGTACTCACGGATATCGAGTTCTATGAACTGCGATATAGTGGAAAGAGCGCGGCAGTTTTAAGAGGGTTTCGAGCAGTTTACTTAGGGGTTTTCTTTAACGTCATGATTATGGCTGCGGTGTCATTAGCAGCCATAAAGATTGGAGGGGTCATGCTGGGCTTGAGTCCGTTACAGTCGATCCTTTGGGCTGGGCTTGCCACAGTTATATTTTCCTCTGTTGGTGGATTTCGTGGAGTGGTGTTCACAGATTGCCTCCTTTTTATAGTTGCGATGGTGGGGGCTATAGCGGCGGCCTACTTCGCAATCAGTCATGTGGAAATCGGATCGCTCGGGGAAATGCTGCAACATCCCAATGTAGCAGATAAACTGAGCTTTTTTCCAGCCATTGAAAAAGATGCAACTGGAGCATGGACCGATGAGAGCCTCAACTTATGGATGACGCTGTTAATCATCCCTCTCGTTGTCCAATGGTGGAGTGTTTGGTATCCTGGAGCCGAACCTGGCGGTGGCGGATACATTGCTCAACGGATGTTAGCAGCAAAGGACGAACGACATGCCACCGGAGCGGTGCTTTTCTTCAATTTTGCTCATTACGGCCTACGTCCATGGCCATGGATACTTGTAGCACTGGCTTCACTCATTGTGTTCCCAATGGATACAAAGGATGTCAGAGAACAAGCAGCGAATACTCTGGAGACCCCGGAAATGGTAATTCTTGCAGAAAAGTTGAAAGACACCCCAAAACTAGTCAGTGATATCGAGAAGCAAGTTTTAAGAGATCTTAATATTCAAAAGTCAGGGCTTACATCACTACGCCAGACCTTTTCAGAGGAAGAAGTACCATATGATAAACTGGGCCATGATCTTGCTTATCCTGCGATGCTAACATTTCTTCCACACGGCTGGCTCGGGCTGGTTCTAGCATCATTGATTGCCGCTTACATGTCGACAATCTCAACCCACCTCAACTGGGGATCTTCCTACGTTGCGAACGATTTCTACAAGCGCTTCCTCAAACCAGATGCCACAGAAAAACAACTGGTTACTGTCGGCCGTATTTCAACAGTAGCGATGATGATTCTAGCAGGGTTGTTGGCTCTCCAATTACAAGATGCGCTCGATACCTTTCAAATTTTACTGCAGGTCGGAGCCGGAACTGGACTCATATTTATACTTCGCTGGTTCTGGTGGCGTATTAACGCGTTCAGCGAACTAAGTGCCATGGTCGCATCCTTTGTCTTTGCCGTTGCTTTCAGGACGATCGATCACGGAATGCCCTGGTGGATGGAGCTGATCATCAGCATAGGATTAACTACCGTTGTTTGGTTAACAGTTACCTTCATGACTCCTGCTTCGGACATCGAAACATTGAAGAGCTTTTACCAAAAAGCGAGGCCCGGCGGAAGCGGCTGGAAACCGGTGCGCGATCAACTGACAAACCTATCGGAAAGCGAATCGTTAGCGCCACAAATACTCAACGTGTTTATTGGTATCTTTTCCGTTTACGGATTTCTATTTGGTATCGGGAAAATGATCTATGGAAATTACCTGATTGGCATTAGTTTACTTGTGATCGCCACAGTGCTTGGACTTCGCCTAATCAAATCACAAACAACGAGCCCTTGAATTGAAGCCAGCAATGAAATTCAAAATCACATCCGGCCTCTGTTCATTATTGGCAGCGCTTTTAATAAGCGCATGCGGAACTAAGGACAGTTCAACCTCTTCGATAGTATCAACCAGTTCCAAGCCCAACATCATCCTCATAGTATCAGATGATCAGGGTTATGCTGATCTTTCCGTTGCCGGGATTCTGGATGATGTTTCTACACCGAACATTGATCGTCTGGCTTCCCAGGGCACTCGATTCACTCAAGCCTATGCAAGCTCACCGATTTGTAATACCTCACGGTGTGGAATCATTACCGGCGTTTACCAACAACGATTCGGGATGCAGTGGTACGGAGGCCCGGGCATATCAAACTGGGATCAGCCAACCGTGGCCGAACTTTTGAAAGAAGCCGGATACAAAAACGGTTATGTTGGCAAAGTTCACTACGGCTCACCCAACGGACCCGGAGCTAGAAACTTCCCTCTCGAACATGGATTCGATGAATTCTTTGGTTCTGAAAACGCACGTATTCATTATATGGTACATAATCAGGATGCTATCGACGCATTTGATTCGGCACGTGCCAAGAACCCGGAGCCGAGCAATTCCTGGGGCATGGGTCCGTTCCGCGAAGGCCTTGAAGAAGTGGATATGGAAGGAATGAGCACCGAGATTTTCGGCAGTAAAGCAAGAGACTTTATTAGCCGCGAAAAAGACAACCCCTTCTTTCTCTACCTTTCCTTCAACGCGGTTCACAACTTCACCCACCAGCTTCCTAAAGACTATTTGGATGAGCACGACCTGGAAGATTATGGTGATTGGGATCCCTCAAAAGAACCGTACCTCGATTGGTACTACCGGAGCAGGCGACCAAACAATCCTGAAGGCCGATCCCATTACCTGGGACAGCTGCACTACCTGGATCAAGAAGTCGGACAGCTCATTGACCATGTCGACGAGCTGGGTATTCGAGAAAATACTTTGATTATCTACATCGGTGACAACGGTGGCTCCAAACCCATTTATGCTGAGAACACACCTCTTAGAGGTAGCAAGTTTACGCTCTATGAAGGCGGAACACGGGTGCCTCTTATAGTTAGTCAACCAGGGACTCTTCCTGAAAATCAGGTTTTAGAAAATATAGTGAGTGCCCTGGATCTACTTCCTACCATGTTAAGTGTAGTCGGGCGAAACATTCCAGATTTCGCGGACGGCATCGACCTCATGCCCATTGTAAGGGGTGACAACCCCAACTTGGAGCACGACCTCCTTCACTGGAAAACGACCGATGAATGGTCCATCCGCCAAGGTGATTGGAAGCTTCACACCGTCCATGGTCCCGGAGCATCACCAACGGAAAAAGTGGAACTTGAACAGGGTATCTTTCTCAGAAATCTAAGAGCCGATCCTTCGGAGTCTCAAAACTTCGTGGAACAAGAACCCGAGATCCTGAAAAGACTTAGTCAGCTTCATGAATCCTGGGCAGTCACTCTACCGGTTAGTAAAAGTAACGTTCCATCCGCAACGGAATGGGCGGAAGCTCCCAAAGAAAAATAAAATTTCTACCACTATTATCATCGAAACTCTTAACCCCTAGGGACCAATTATGAACATTCTCAACAACTCACGACGAGGCTTCTTCAAAAAAATAACAGGGCTCACCGCAGGAGTATTAGCTGCATCCAACAGCCGCCTCGCGGCAGCACCAGCCACACCTGCCGGTGCACGATACATGGGTGACTTCGCGGCGCCCAAACTTGAGACGGTGCGTATCGCTTTCATCGGCGTGGGTGCCCGTGGTACGGGTCACGCCAGCCAACATGCCGCTATTGAAGGTACGGAAGTAGTAGCAATATCCGACCTCTATGAAGATCTGGCTCTTCGCTCAAAGAAGAATTGTGAAGAAGCTGGCAATGGTGAACGTCACACCGCCATCAAACTTTACCACGGCAAGAAAAACGGGTGGAAGAAAATGTTGCGCGAAGTGAAGCCGGACGCAGTGGTTATCGCAACACCTTGGAAAGACCACGCACCCATGGCCATCGAAGCGATGAAGCAAGGTGCCCATGCATTCGTGGAAGTGCCACTTGGCCTGACAAATGAAGAACTTTGGGACATTGTATATACATCAGAGACTACGGGAAAACACTGTATGATGATGGAAAACGTCAACTACGGTCGCGAAGAACTCTTGTATTTGAATCTGTGCCGTAAAGGTATCATCGGCGAACTACTCCATGGTGAAGCCTCATACATACATGAGCTACGGTTTCAAATGAAAGAAGTCGAACGTGCCACCGGTTCCTGGAGAACCTTTCATTATGCTATGCGAAACGGAAATTTGTATCCCACGCACGGCCTAGGTCCCGTAGCCCAATATATGAACCTCGCTCGAGGTGAGGATAACTTTGATCGTTTAGTTTCGTTTTCATCTCCAGCGAAAGGCCGTGCTTTGTATGCTGAGAAAAACTACGCGACCAACCATCAATGGAACCAACTTAGTTATGAGGGGGGTGACATGAATACTTCCATTATCAAAACCAAGCTAGGTCGTACGGTCATGGTACAATGGGATGAAACAAGTCCTCGCCCCTACACACGGTTGAATCTCATTCAGGGCACGAAGGGAACCTTAGCAGGATACCCAACGCGCGTCGCACTCGAAGGCGGAGTCCCTGGAGCCACTAAAGATCATCACAGCTGGGCGGAAGGTGAAAAACTCGAGGCGTTCATGGAAGAACACGACCACCCACTTTACAAACGTATGGGCTCGCTTGCTGAGCGCATGGGTGGACACGGAGGCATGGATTTCCTCATGCGCTACCGCATCATCGACTGCTTGAGAAACGGTGAACCGCTTGATCAGAATTTATACGAAGGCTGTTTCTGGAGCGCGGTCACTCCACTGAGTGAAGCTTCAATCCAGGAAGACGGTTCTTCACAAAAATTCCCGGACTTCACACGTGGGCAATGGAGGAAAACAAACCCTCTGGGAATTGTTTCATAACTTCTAAGATATAAATGAAATGAGCGCACCAGATTCAATCATTCAGAAACCCGGGAGACTATTGTCCCTGGATCTGTTTCGTGGTCTGGTTATGTTTCTGTTAGTAGCTGAAGGAGCAGGTATCTACAAAGCACTCACCAAGGTGATCGGCGAAGACAGTTTCATAAGTCCCTTCCTTATTCAGTTTACACACCATCCCTGGCACGGGTTACGTGCTTGGGATCTGGTGCAACCCGCCTTCATGTTTATCGTGGGGGTGGCTATGGTGTATTCCATCAATAAACGTCTCAGTCAGGGCGATTCATGGGGATCCATTGGAAAGCACATTTATATTCGCTGTCTCCTTCTTCTGATATTTGGAACCGGACTTCACTGCATCTATGCCGGGGAAATGGTTTGGATTATTCGCAACGTACTCGCGCAATTAACCTTCACCATATTGATTGCCTTCTGGATTTTCCGAATGCCTTGGAAAACACAACTCGCAATATCCATCGGTCTTATACTCATAACGGACATTGCTTACCGAGTCTCTCCAGTCGAGGGATTCAATCATCCATATACGGCCGGCGAAAACTTCGGCACCTGGATGGATACGGTGTTGCGAAATCCGATTTCTGGTGGCCATTGGGTGGCGATAAACTTTGTTCCTACTGCAGCCCATACTATTTGGGGAGTTTTGGTTGGACTTTTGCTACGGAGTAATAAATCGGACCGGGAAAAGCTGAAAGCCCTGGTGTTAGTAGGCATCGGCGGACTGATCCTAGGTTATCTGCTAAACTGGGGATTCGGTAGCGACACCTTACGCATCCCGATTATCAAACGCATTTGCACCGGCTCATTCATGTATGCCAGCGGCGGTTGGTGCATTCTTATACTGGCTCTCTTTTACTACACCATTGATATCCGCGGCTGGAAACCTAATTGGTTATACATCATCAACGTGGTTGGGACTAATTCGATTTTCATCTACATGACTACTCAATTGTTGGGAGGTAGATGGCTACGCCCGAATGTGGAGATCTTCACCAACGGAATTCTGGGAAGCATCGGCTTCAACGTAGCGTGGGTGCAGCTGTCTACAGCTCTAGTCTCTGGGTTCATCCTATGGTATATGTGTCATTGGCTTTTCCAGAAGAAGGTATTTTTCCGTATTTAAATCTCCCCATCATGAAAAAAATCACGCTCTGCTAATAGCTCTAAGTTCAGTCGCACTTGCGTTTACTGCCTGTAAACCTGGCGACACGGTAAAAGATGAACCACCTGCATCTCCTCCAAACATCATCTATATTCTCGCCGATGACCTGGGATATAACGACTTAGGTTCCTACGGACAGTCGCTCATCGAAACTCCCAATATCGATGCTCTGGCAACTCAAGGCATCCGGTTTACCGACCACTATGCCGGTTCTCCCGTATGTGCCCCATCTCGCTGCGTTCTGTTGACTGGAAAGCACAGTGGTCATGCTTACATTCGCGGTAACGATGAATGGGGAGAACGAGGAGATACCTGGAACTTTGCCGAAGCGGTGAAGGATCCCAACCTGGAAGGTCAACGACCACTTCCCGTAGGTACTCAAACGATTGGATCCCTATTACAATCGGTAGGCTACAAAACAGGACTCGTTGGTAAATGGGGACTAGGTGCTCCATTGACAGAAGGCATACCTAACAAGCTGGGCTTTGACTTCTTCTACGGCTATAACTGCCAACGGCAGGCCCATACCTTTTATCCGGTCCATCTATGGAGAAATGAAGAAAAGCATATACTGGCTAATGAGCTGGTAGTACCCGGCACTGGTCTAGAAGAAGGAGCTGACCCCGATGAGGAAAGCAGCTATGCGAAATACCGCCTGAAGGATTACACGCCAGAACTTATGCTCAACGAAGCAGTTGGGTTTATTGAGTCCAACAAGAACACTCCATCCTTTCTCTACTTCGCATCACCCATTCCCCACGTTCCACTGCAAGCCCCTCAACACTGGGTCGATCACTACATCGAAAAGTTCGGCGAAGAAGAGCCTTACATTGGAGACAAAGGTTACTTCCCCAACCGCACACCCCGCGCGACCTATGCGGCCATGGTTTCTTATCTTGATGAAAGTATCGGCAAGCTGATCGATACCCTAAAAGAAACCGGCCAGTACGGAAACACTTTGATCGTGTTCTCGAGCGATAATGGTCCCACCTACAACGGCGGTAGCGACTCCGCCTATTTTGACAGCGCCGCTCCTTTCAACAGTGACTATGGGTGGGCCAAGGGATTTGTAAATGAAGGAGGTATTCGAGTCCCCATGATTGCAAGCTGGCCCGGCAAGATTAACCCTGGTCAAACAAGCGATCATATATCTGCGTTCTGGGATGTGCTCCCAACACTCTGCGAAGTTACTGGTGCCACCGCTCCTGAGGACGCGGATGGAATTAGTTTCCTACCAACTCTCCTCGGGCAAGAAGGACAAAAGGCGCATGAGTTCCTTTACTGGGAATTTCCCTCCTACACGGGGCAGCAGGCTGTCCGGATGGGAGAATGGAAGGGCATCCGGAAGAACATCTTCAAGGACAACATGGCTATTCAGCTTTTCAACCTGGCGAACGATCCCAGGGAAGAGAAGAATGTTGCCTCAGCCTATCCAGAAATAGTCAGCAAGATCGAAGTTGTCTTAGCACGTGAACATTCACCTGCAGAATTGGAAAAATTTAAGATCTCCCAACTCGGTGATTAAATTTTGCGCATGAAGCCCTTTTGGTTTTTATCCGTTCTTCCTCTTCTCCTACTAGCTTGTGCGAAGCAAGAGGCGGCCACGGATCTGCCCTTCAGGCCGACCTTTGTTGCGACCCCACCTGCTAATGCTTTCCGCTCTCTTTGGCGAGCACCCGACGGTCGTATCCACAGTCATGGGTATTTGGGTACCGCAAAAAAAAAATCCTTCTGGATTGATAACACTCGTTTCTAAGGATGAAGGGGTCACTTGGAAGCAGGAACCATTCTCCATCAAGCAACCCCAGAATAAGGAGGACCCATTCTTCACCTACATTCCGACCAGCCTAAAGAGGGACCCGGTAACCGGAGATTGGTTGGCTGTAATGGATGGAAAAGAACCTTATCTCGCACGCTGGTCCGGCAACCCCTGGGAAGTAACTCCCACCACTCACAAGATTACAGACCGTTCCCTCATAATGATGCGCCCACCCATCTTCATACGAAATGGTGCACGCATTATCGCAGCTGGTCACAACGCTTCGACGAACCTAAACGGTGGATGGGCGAGCGTTTACCACAGTGATGACGGTGGAGAAACCTGGCAGGACACCCATCTTGAAAAAGCACCAGACCATATCATCACACCACCTCATCAAGGGCTTCGCTGGCAAGTGCCGCAAAAAAGTAGTTGATGCGGTGATACTTTCATCCAAATAGCCATTTAGTCCACGAGGGTATCTAAAAGTATCTCCGAGTAAATGAAATGATAGGTAAGGTTTTCCGGTTCTCCCCTTGCAAATCAGGGACGAACCGAACGAAAATGGGCTCTTAATCAACCCGGTTTAGGTATCGGTTGATTATTTCAAGTGCTCCAAGAATTTACCCTATGAAATATTGTTTCTACTTTCTATTCGCATCGATGCTTCTGATTGCTGCATCTTCTCACGGCGATCGGCCTAACGTAGTGGTCATCATTTCCGACGATCAGGGTTATGGAGATTTTGGGGCGATGGGAAATACGATAATTGAAACGCCCAACATCGATGCCATGGCGGAGCGCTCGGTGTTTTGGGAGAACTTTTACGTAAGCCCTGTTTGTTCCCCTACCAGGGCCAGCTTAATGACAGGCCGATACAATCATCGCACCTACTGTGTAGATACCTGGCTAGGTCGTTCTATGATGCACACGGACGAAGTGACGATTGCGGAGGTCCTACAGGATGCGGGTTATGCCACAGGTATTTTCGGAAAGTGGCACCTGGGCGACAATTACCCAATGAGAACCATCGATCAGGGTTTTGAGGAGTCTATCGTTCACAGAGGGGGTGGATTGGCTCAACCAGCCGATCCTATTGAAAACAACAAACGCTACACCGACCCAATCCTCGTGCACAATGGTCGTGAAGTTCAAACCAAGGGATATTGCACCGATGTATACTACGACTACGCGATCGATTGGATTCGCGAAGTAAAGAAACAGGATCGCCCGTTCTTCGCTTACCTCCCTACCAATGCTCCCCACGGCCCTTATCACGATGTTCCGGAGGATCTGCGAAAACATTATTTGAAAAAAGACTTGAAGAGTCTGATCCGGGGAAATGTCCGTGATGTCGATGCCGAGGTTGATAAACTGAGCCGTATTGCGGCAATGATCACCAACTTTGATCAGAACGTGGGCCGCTTTTTTGAAGCGCTCAAGGCAACGGATCAGTATGAGAACACCGTGGTCTTTCTCATGACAGACAATGGACCGAACACCATGCGTTACGTCGGTGAATTACGGGGGATGAAGACCAACATTGTGGAAGGCGGAATTCGCACGCCACTTTGGAGCCATTGGCCGGCAAAATTGGAAGCCAATCAATCCGTCGAGGACACCGTGGCGGCGCACATCGATATTTTTCCCACAATTCTGGAAGCAGTTGGTGCCCCACTGCCAGAAGGTTTGAAGATCGACGGTCGGAGTTTGATGCCACAGCTTGTGAGCCCTGCAACCCGTATGGCTCCTCGGCCCTTGTTCCTCCAGATTCATAGAGGGACTCAACCGCAACTATATCATAATTTTATGGTCCGCGATTCCATGTGGAAACTAGTCCATCCTTCAGGTTTCGGCACTCAGACATTTGAAAAAGAACCCAATTTCCAACTTTACAATCTCGATGAAGATCCGGGTGAAACAAAAGATCTCAAGGAGGCCTTCCCTCAGAAGTTCAATTACCTAAAATCTCTCTACGGAAATTGGTTCAAAGACGTAATGTCCAACGTGCTGACTAATCCAGGCCCACCAGACATCATCATTGATCCAGTCCACGAAAATCCATCCGTGCTTACCTGGCAAGACCGGGTAGCAGACCACTGGTCAGCAGGAAGCAACGGACATTGGGAACTCGACTTTTCGAAAACTAATCGTTTTGACGTGCAAGTGGATACACCCGGAGATACCGCTCCTAAGAAAGACTCCGATCTGATTCTCACGATCGGCGAAACCAGCTACCATCAATCCATCAAAGCTGGGACCACATCCTCTCAATTTCCCTCTATTAATGTTCCGGCAGGCCCTAAAGTTTTACGCGCCGAATTGGTTTCTACGGATGGGTCAATCCAAGGGGCTTACCAAGTAAGATTAACAGAACGATGATTCGAATTGGAATAGTAGGCTGCGGAAGAATTCTTGCCGCTCATTTAAATGGTTACCGCATCTTAAGAGAAGCAGGATTTGATAACTTTAGAATCACCGCCCTTTGTGCACGAAAGATCGAAGATGCACAAATGTATGCCAAACGAGGAGAAGGTCCACCTCAACGACAGGCAGTCAGCGACTCTCCAGGAGATCCACTGGCAGTGGATGACGAATACGTCTCAGACTTCCAGGACGATGTTGATGTGGCTCTGTATGACAACTACGAGGAGATGATCTCTAAAGGACCGGTAGATGCGATCAACGACTTCACGTCGCATGGAATGCATCACCTGGTTGCCGACGTTGCTTGCAAGTCGGCAAAACATTTACTCACCCAAAAACCACTCGCCGTCACAGTGGCAGCGGCAAAAAGAATGTGCGAGGATTTCGAATCCGCTTCGCTGACACTCGGTGTTTTTGAAAATGTACGCTTCCTCGACAAGGCGCGCTACCTTCGTTGGTTAATCGAATCAGGTCATATTGGGACTCCACAAATGTTTCTCTTGGGCAACGTGGGGAACTGGTGGGCGCCCGACAAAGTAGTAGCCCATACGCCTTGGCGCCATTACAAAAAACTAGCCGGTGGTATAGCCCTCGATCTGGGAGTTCATCAATTTCATTTAGCCCGATACTTGTTGGGTGATCTCAAATCCATTGCAGGAACTGTACAAGTGCTGGAACCCAAACGCCATTTCATAAACGCCAAAGGCGAATCTGAATCTATCGACTGTGATGCTGATGATATCTTTAATGCGACCTTTACCTATTCAGAAGGAGCGTTTGGATCATTAACTGCAAGTTGGGCGGGTCACGGCGAAGGTATTCACTTCGGTGGCGGTCCGGTACTTTATGGGAGCAAAGGTCGCGTAATGGGAGATACACTCACCTTGGATGATGGCTCCACCCACTCGATTAAATCACTTTATAACGAACACTGTGACCCTGCCCGAAGGGAGCGAGAATTCCCAAGTGGTATAACGAATGCCTTCGCCACAAGTCAGTTCGATTGGATTAACAGCATTGAAGAAAAACGTTCCCCAGAGACTAGTGGACGCGAAGGCCTTACGGACCTCGCAGCCGCATTTGCTATCCTAGAATCAAACCTGGCCGGCCGGCGTATTTCCGTCGAAGAGGTCATTAATGGATCGGTATCCGAATACCAGGTACCTATCGCCGAATATTATAACCTTCCCATACGGACATCATGACAAATTCACCACCTATACTTAAGAAAGGCATCGATCCACGCCTTTGCGTTATGATGTTTTTGGAATACGGGGTCAAAGGACTATGGATGCCGTTAGCTGGCATATTCCTCGTGGCGGAAGTCTCAGCCGGAGGATTGGGATTCAACGAAACTCAAAAAGGGATGATCATTGGAATTCCCCTGGCGATTGGGGCTTTTTCAGCACCGTTCATCGCCGGGCAACTAACCGACCGCAGATTTGCCACTCAAAAATTCCTAGGAGTAATGCTGTTTTTCGCAGGTATCCTGAAATGGGCTACAGCCTACCAGACAACCTTTTCTATGTGGCTTGGTATATCGATCATTTTTGCGATTCTATACGTGCCTACCATTGCATTGACCAACTCACTGGCCATGCAGCACTTAAGCGATCCCAAGAGCCAATTCCCCAAGGTCCGCCTTTGGGGGACCATCGCCTGGATCGTAGTTTCCTGGGTTTTTCCAATGATCTGGTTGCAAACGAATCTTCGAATTCAGGCATTACCTCCATTCATTACTGGCGACAATGTCCCCGATGTTACCATGCGAATGATTGACAGTATGAAATTTGCTGGAGGTCTCTCTATCCTCTTTGCCTTTTTCTCCTGGTTTATTCTGCCGCATACGCCACCTAGCAGTAAGAACCGCAAGGAGTTGGCATTCGTGGAAGCTTTGGGATTATTTCGAAAAAAATCCTTCCTGGTTCTCATGCTCATCGCTCTGCCGGTAAGTATCCTCCAAACACTTTATATGATGAACACGAGTCCCTTTCTTAAAGAAAGTGGATTGCAGGCAAGTTACGTGATGCCAGCCATGTCCCTGGGTCAGTTTTCAGAAATTGCGGCGCTTGCATTTCTCGGTGTTTTACTAACTCGTTTCGGATTTCGAGCCATCATGACTTTTGGCATAGCCTGTTATGCCATCAGATACGGTATTTTTGGAATTCCCGGTCTTCCTGTTGAAGTGCATGTGACAGTTCAGCTCATGCACGGACTATGCTTTGGCTGCTTTTATGCCGGTGCATTTATTTATGTGCAGAGAATCGCACCCAAGGAAATCCATCACACGGCTCAAATATTGTTTTTCTTTGTAATGATGGGTCTGGCGCCGGCTCTCACGGGTGTTCTCAATGGTTGGCTAGCCGATCTTGCAGGTGCGCCCAATGGCGTTCTCGATTTACCTTCTTACGTCAGGTTCTGGCGGATCGCAGGAATAATCGGAGTCGTATCAGCTGTTCTGTTTTGGATTTTCTTTAAAGATGAAACAAGCGATCCAGAGCCTGCTGACTAACCTGGCATCACCCGAAATAAACAATGCCTTATTTTTAAAAAGTTTGGCGGCAGAGCAGGGATGCTCTTGCCCTACCGATTCAGCTAATAAAGGTAGGGCTACTGCGTCCTCGCAGTGCCGTTTCAACGACGTACATTTTCCTAATACTTTCAATATCCAAATTCATAATCACTATGACCTCACCACTTAGAATTGGAGTCCTCGGACTCAGCCACGATCACGTTTGGGATAACTTGCCGTTCCTTGCCGCACATGAAGATGCGGAGTTAGTTGCAGCGGCCGATCCGAATGACCCGTTAACTACGCGGATCGCGACAGAATACGGATGCAAAACTTACACGTCCTCCTCAGAGCTTTTGGACAAGGAACTACTGGATGCCGTTTACATTTTTAGTAGCAATGCGGAGGGCGCCGAGCTGGCAATCGAAGCCATGTGCAAAAAACTGCATGTCCTCATTGAGAAACCGATGGCTGCCAGACTGGAGCAAGCAAATCGCATGGTTGCCGCAGCCGAGGGAAACGGCGTTAAGCTGGTTATCAATTGGCCCTTCGCCTGGTGGTCCCAACTTCAGAAAGCGCTGACCATGGCTCAGGAAGGAGCTATCGGAAAAGTCTGGGCTGTAAAATATCGAGCCGCTCACGCCGGTCCGGCTGAGTTGGGATGCTCAAAGTATTTTTGCGATTGGTTGTTCAATCCAGAACTCAATGGAGCAGGAGCTATGATGGATTACTGTTGTTATGGCAGTGTGTTAGCCGCCTCTCTGCTCGGACTGCCAGAATCAGTTACCGGCATGACAGGTGGCCAGGTGAAAGATGGTCTTACAGTTGAAGACAATGCGATCATAGCCATGAAGTATCCATTTGGTATGTCGTCAGCAGAGGGTTCCTGGACACAGATTGGTCAGCTCACCAGTTACACTACTACCTTCTATGGAACAGAAGGAACTATGCTGGTAGAACCAAGAGAAGGAGCCCTACTAATCCTCGCTTCTGAATCGGACCCAATGGGAAGTGAAGTGCCTGTCCTCGAGTCAGAACACTCTCTTAAAAACTCAGCGAACCATTTTATTCATTGTATTCGAAACGACGAACAACCCTGGCTACTTTGTGATCCTAAAATCTCTAGAAACGCCCAAGAGATTCTCGAAGCAGGTATTCGATCCGCTGAGCAAGGTAGCCACCAAACGTTGCCACTTTAACAAGCGATAATGAAGACCTAAGAACCCGAAATGCAATCCGGACTCACAACCCTCGATTATATCATAGTTGCCATTTATCTAATTGGCACAGTGGGATTGGGGCTGGCTATTGGGTGGAAGTTTAAAACAGGGAAAGATTTTTTCCTGGCTGGACGTACCTTACCTTGGTGGGCGATCGGTATGTCTTTGGTTGCAAGTGATATTGGCGGGACCGATATCATCGGCGTGGGTGGAGCCGCCTATGCTCATGGACTTGCGGTTGCTAACTTCGAGTGGATCGGATGTGTCCCAGCCATGATCATCGCCGCGTTTGTTTTTGTACCGATTTTTTGGCGCATGGGGATATACACCATACCGGAGTTTATGGAACGACGTTTCAACGTCGGAGTTCGCACGGCACTCGGACTTTGCTGGCTGATATTTATGGCCTGTAATGTCGGCATCATGCTCTACGCGTCGGCCAGAATGCTGCACTCGCTCACAGGGTTTTCCGAAGCAGCCTGTATCTGGGCAACAGCTGGAATGGTGGGAGTTTATACCATTGGCGGAGGGCTCAAGGCGGTGGTCTATACTGATGTCATTCAATGTTCTGTTATGATTGGCGGCTGCCTATTGGTACTCGGTATTGGGCTCTACGATCTTGGCGGCATTGATGGACTCCGCGAACAACTTGCAGCACTCGGAGAAAGAACGGAAAATCATACGTCCTTGATTGTTCCTGCTGATGCGAAATCACCTTTCCCCTGGCCGGCTATTCTGTTCGGTCTGGCTTTCATACTATCGCCAGCGTACTGGATCGGAAACCAGGCCATCATGCAAAGATCGCTAGGAGCTAAATCTCAATTTCACGCCCAGGCTGCCTTTGTCTGGGGTGCGATGCTCAAGATCCTCATCCCTGTGATTATCGCCGTACCAGGTCTTATCGCGATTGCGAAGTTTCCAGACCTTGCCACGCCGGACGCTGCATTCCCCACCCTGGCCGCTCAATTACTACCAACTGGTATTCGCGGCCTGTTTCTCGCAGCTTTCATCGCAGCCCTAATGTCGAGTGTGGATTCCTACCTCAACGCATCAGCCACGGTTGCTACCAAAGATTTTTATCTTCGCTTCGTAAACCGCGAAGCAGACGACAACCGGATCCTCGTGATTGGCCGCACCGTAACACTGGTCCTTATGATTTGGGGAATCGGTTTTGCGTTTTTTATCCAACAGGCTGGAGAGAACACCGGCATCTACACCATTTTCCAAACCCTTATGTCCTTTTTCCAAGGACCTGCTCTGGCGATGATCCTGACCGGTTTCTTTTGGAAACGTGCCAATGGAATAGGAGCGCTGAGCGGGTTCATCTGTGGCATTATTTGCGCGGTTGGACTTTTTATCCTCCACAACTGGCATCAATCATTTGGTATAGAACCTCTCTTCCGTATCGAGGAACCATTTCTATATTTCTCGATCTGGTCGTTCGTAGTCGCATTGATAGTCATTATAGTCGTAAGTCGATTGACCCCACCGGAGCCGGCGGAGAAAACTGCTTTTCTAAAACTTAACGTCGAAGTCTCTTCGAATAACGTATGACACCCCTGCACCACATAGGCGATTTTTTCAGAGATTTGGTTCTGCTAGTACCACTGTGGGCGGCTCGCACAATTTTTGTCTTCGTCTTGCTTGTCGTTTTTATTTGGGTACTCCGACTTTCCCCAGAGCGTGTGAGTCCTTGTGAGATCGAGGAACGAAACTGGACCAACAATCTTAAATTGTGGGCGGCCATAGCAATAGGATTACAGATTATTATTTATCTGATCCTCTGAATCTCCTACAAGCAAAGGGCCACAGGACAAAGATAGATTAAGCGCAGTGCGATTGACTTACCCTAGTTTCTTTAAGCGGTAACCACAACGATGAAGCCGCGGAAGCTTAGTGAAAAACTACCCTCTTTGACCAGCAGAAGCTTTCCGACGATTACGTCTATTTCGCCCCGATGGTTTTGCCGCAGCAACCTTAGCAGTTTGTAAGGAAACCTTAGGTTGCTTAGCACGATTAGAACGTCCGCCGTCTCGATTCCCATTTCGGTTGCCATTTCGGTTTCCCTCAGATTTTCCAGAAGAGCGCAGTCTTGATCTCGCTCCGTCATTATGACGAGCAGCGATGGAGGCTGAATGCCTGACATGATCCGAATCGACTGGAATCTTTTGTTTGATTATCTTTTCGACGTCACGGAGAAGGTCCAATTCTTCGTGACAACAAAAAGTAATGGCGCGACCACTGGCTCCTGCCCGGGCGGTACGGCCAATACGGTGAACATAGTTGTCCGCTTCCGAAGGTAGATCGTAGTTAACCACTAAAGTAATGTTTCGCACATCAATTCCGCGAGCTGCTACATCCGTCGCAACCAAAACTGGCATTTGTCCTTTTTTGAAACGATTGAGAGTTTTTTGCCGAGCAGCCTGGGACTTGTCACCATGAATGGCATCCGCACGGACGCCGTGTCGTTCAAGTTTTCCCGCCAACTTTCGAGCACCGTGCTTGGTCCGACTAAATACCAAATTCAATTCGCCTGGATTGTCTTTCATCCTACGACTCATCATATCCAAAAGATGAGTCAGTTTATCTTTTTGTTCTACGAAGTGAATGTATTGATCAATTTTTTCTGCTGTTGTGACAAGCGGGGCGATACGAATTTCTTCCGGTTTATGCAAAAGCGTCGAGGCGAGCTTAGTGATTTCAGGGGCCATCGTTGCTGAGAAAAACAGGGTCTGACGCTTTCGAGGCAACAATTCACCGATCTTGCGAATGTCCCGAATAAACCCCATATCCAACATGCGATCGGCTTCGTCGAGGACGAAACATTCGACACCACCGAGCTCTATATATCCTTGCTCAATTAGATCGAGTAGACGTCCGGTAGTTGCAACTAACACATCGAGACCACGTTTCAGACTTCTCACTTGAGGAACCTGGGAGACACCCCCGTAAACTAAACCGATTTCGAAAGGAATGCGGTTACCATAGGTAGAGAAACTTTCAGCCACCTGGACGGCCAACTCGCGAGTTGGAGTAAGAATGAGGTTACGAACCTCGTAACGATGCAGCCTCTTACGCTCTCCAAGCATACTGTTCAGGATAGGCAGTGCGAAGGCTGCGGTTTTTCCAGTACCCGTCTGCGCACAGGCGAGTAAGTCGCGTCCTTCGAGAAGGACAGGTATGGCTTTGGCCTGGATCGGAGATGGCGTGGTGTAGCCTTTTTCGGCTAACGCCTTTTGAATAGGGGCAGCCAAAGGCATACCCTCAAATTTTAATTCTTTCATGGTATTGAGCGGGCGTCGGGACTACGTTGGTAATGAGTGCGGACGCCGCATAGGTCGATGATGATTGTATGAATTTCCCAAAACCAATCACTCATCGAAGGAAGACCAAGTCGGGGCAACTTCCGTATTGAAAGACTCCGCAATTACGCGTGTTTTCAGGAAAGCTGAAAGTAAGGGAGCTGTTGGATACGTTTAAATCGGCTCTGGCAAGCTATTAATTCTACCGGGCGTCTCCCAGGATGTAATATTAAGTGCGGTGAGAAACTGACTCCTTTATGGTTGAATAGCTATTGGAATGATCACTTGTATTTGAGGCGTGCAGGGCAATTGCGTCCTCCCAGAGAGCGTATTTTATGAGTATTCGGCAGCGAAGCGGAGACACTTTCGATCTAGCTGTTTGTCCGCCTGGAAGCAGAAAATCGCCTCAGTGAATAACACGGGACCCCGAACTAATAAATGCACCCTAGCTTATGTCGAGGTAGTCTGGGATCGACGATTGACAGAGGAATCGCGGCCGGGCTCTCTTAGAAAACTATGGCAAAAGAGTTGAGTAAAAAAGAAACCAAAGTCCACGAACTATGCGACGCCATTTCGTTTATCGCTCAAAAAGGTTGGGCTCCGGGCACCGGTGGAAACTTCAGCGTGGTCATCAATGATCGGCCGCTGAAATTGCTGGTAACGATGAGTGGTGTGGACAAACACATCGTGACACCCAATGAACTGTTGTTAATAAACCGATCTGGTAAGGTGATTGAAGGGAAGGCAAAACCTTCTACAGAAACACTCCTACACACAACAATAGCCCGTGTAACCGGGGCGGAGTGTATTTTGCACACGCACACCGTATGGAACACTATAGTTTCTATGCGTGAGAGCGGCGGGACGCTGAAATTAACCGGATTCGAAATGCTCAAGGGACTCCAGGGAGTACAGACCCATACGCACGAGGAGCTCGTTCCGGTTTTTGAAAATTCCCAGGATATTCCTGCGCTTGCGCGGAAGGTCAGCGCTCGCTTACGCAAGCAGCCGAATATGCACGGTTTTCTGCTACGCGGACACGGATTGTACACTTGGGGAAAAAGTGTGGCTGAGGCTCGTCGCCATGTTGAAATATTTGAGTTTTTGTTCGAAACCTACGCTCAGCTCTGAGGAGATCTCGCTTTACACAGGGGTCTGCATTACTAGGGTCACCACATGGCATTGCTAAGAATACCCAAAGAGAATCAGGTTCTTTCCGACAGAGAGGAAATCCAAAATCGATTAAAGAATCTCGGCATCGATTACGGCACCTGGAAAACAGATCACGCGTTGTCAGAGAGTCCTTCAAATGAAGAAATTCTTGAGGCCTACGGCACGGATATAGAACGTGCGAAAAAGGAAGGTGGATATGTGACCGCTGACGTCATCGCTGTGCAATCGGATACTCCGGGTTTGGATGCTATGCTTGCAAAATTTAGCAACGAACATTGGCACGATGAGGACGAGGTTCGTTTCATCATCGATGGAACCGGCGTGTTTCATTTCAACCCCGGTGAAGACCAACCCGTGATTGCATTAGAAGTCACGGTAGGTGATTACATTCGCGTACCGCGCGGAACGCTCCACTGGTTCGACCTTTGTCAAGACCGCACCATAAAGGCGATTCGTTTGTTTCAAGATCCGTCCGGATGGACACCACATTATTCCGAAAGCGGTAAAGAAGCCAGTTTTCTGGAAGTGTGCCTGGGGCCCACTTTCGTTGGTTCCAACTAGGAAGTGTGAGTTCGCCCGTCGAAACCGCCAGCGTCGTCCTGCTCGATATTGAAGGGACCACAACGCCAATCGATTTTGTTTACAAAACCTTATTCCCGTTTGCACGTGAGCAGATGGCGCGCTTCATGGTTGATCATTTTTCAAATGCTGAGGTCGGACAAGCGATCGCACTTTTAGAAGCGGATCATGCGATAGAAAAGGAGGGCGATAAACCAAAATGGGAACGAACCCCCGAAGCACTTTCCCGTTTTGCACTCTGGCTCATGGACCGGGATCGCAAGGCGACCGGATTGAAAGCCCTCCAAGGATTGATCTGGAAAGACGGCTACGAAACAGGCGAATTGCAGGCGACTCTTTATGAGGATGTCGCGCCAGCGATCCACCGATGGACCGATGCAGGCAAGCGTGTGTGCATCTATTCCTCTGGCAGTGTTCTAGCGCAAAAACTCCTCTTTAAACACACCACTTTCGGCGACCTGACCGACAAGCTCTCCGCCTACTTTGACACCACAACCGGCCCGAAGCGTGAATCTACCAGTTACCTCAAGATTGCCGAGAAACTTGGAGTAGACTCACAGGAAGTGCTTTTCTTTTCAGATATTGTTGCAGAGCTGGATGCCGCAACTGTGGCCGGTTGTAGAGTCGGCTTAGTAGTTCGGGACGATCCGCCGGACAATCCGATCAGCTATCCTGTCCTCAGAGATTTTCAAAATATTTAGAACGGACAAAAGAGAACCGGCTAGTTTCCATGGACCAGTGATCTCATGGATCTACTTTAAATCAAGCCCAAGCTTCCGTCGCGGACGAGTCCTAAGTGCATTCGCTTCAGAATCGTCAAAAGATTCGGTTTTATCATCCCACTTAAGTGGACGGCCCAACTCCATGGCAATAGCCCCGATGTGCATGACATTACTTAATTTATGGAGACTCTTCGCGGTGTAAGTTGCGGAAGATCCGTCCCGAACGATATCAATAAAATTTCTATGTTCGGAAGGTGGCCGCATCCAGATCTTATTTTTATCGGAATCGTATTTTCGACGATAAATGGAAAGATCACTAGCCTCGAGCTGACCCTTCCAGCCTGAATTACCAACCCATCCTTTGCTTCCTTCAAAACGAATAGAGGGTTTGTCCGACTTCACTTGCATCGTTACGCCATTGGCATAGCGGTAATTTATCTCATAGGTCTGTGGAACCGAATTCAATGAATTGGGTGGAATCTTCCCCCACCCGAACACTTCTGCGGGACCTGAGTTTTCAGAAAAGTTGGCGACCTGTGCCGTATCTATAAGATGAGCTCCCCAATCAGTTAACGAACCTCCTGAAAAATCTCTAACCTGTCTCCACGCCTGGGCATCGGTTATGCCGGGTGTAAAATCTCGTTGAGGCGCAGGTCCAAGCCACAAATCAAAGTCTAGGCCTTCGGGTACTTTGGTAGGCTCTTCGATCGGAAAAATCGGTTTCACGGGCAACCCGACTTGAATGTGTTTCAACGTACCGATCGCACCATTGCGAACAGCTTCCGCCATTTTATGGTAATGAGTGACAGAGCGATCCTCAAGCCCGGTAGCAAAAACAGCATCCATTTCTTCAACCGCCTTCAATAGTTCCTGTCCTTCTCCAATGGTCAAAGTGGGTTTTTCACAGAAAACTCTCTTACCCGCTTTCAACGCGAGGATGGCCATGGTCACGTGCCAGTGATCTGGGGCAGAAATTACTACGGCATCTATATCATTACGTTCAAGCAACTCACGGAAATCGGAAATCGCAGAACAATTGCTGTCGCCGTAATGCTCATTTACAGTCACCTGGGCCCTATCTTGATGCGCCATGTTTACGTCGCAAACCGCGATCGCCCGGCAATCTTCTTCCTGGAGAAAGGACTTCAAATTATACCCATGGCCATGAGCGCCCAAGCCAATAAACCCCAATGTAAGTTGGTTGGACGGGGAATTCTTTCCTAGCAAGCTCGGAGAAATGACCATGGGAGCAACGCCCGCAGCTACCATGGATTTTATAAATGACCGTCGGCTAAGATTTGGGGAAAGGGTAGATTTATTCATTTAAAGATAAGACACTTAATAGACAACCTCTCCGGAAGTCCAACATCGAAATTAGTTTATAAAAAAACCTAACCATTCAATTGTCGGGACAGTTCGACTCTATGGATGTTTTCAAAGAACAATTTGGCGTAATTGGATTATCGGTACTTATTGCGAGTAGCTTTCAATTTTAACTCCTATAAATATCGAGTTCGGTAAAACCTGTACTCAAGGATGATACTCTACTGAAACTGAAGCGCTCCAGCGGCTATCGCGACGACTCATACCTCATATCCTCGACAAACAACTGAGAACAATTTTTATAACTAAGGATACCCAATCAACCCATCCAATATGAAAACTCCTAGTAAACTCTTAGCACTTTTTCTAATTACCCCATTCTTTTGGTCCTGTCAGGTGAAGGATTCGGTATCCGACCAACCCTACCAAGGGAAAAAGGCTTTCTTTCTTTTAGGAGAGCACGAATACGGAACCCCTGAAAGTTTGCCGGCCTTTGCAAAATCCCACCTGGATCCGCTTGGAATTGAAAGCAGTTTCGCAGTCGCTGAATGTAAGGACCGCAAGTCCCCACTTTGCCACAGTTTTAAAGGAATCTCTGATTTGGAAACAGCCGACGTATTAATACTAAGTACTCGAAGACGCTTTCCGACCACCGAAGATATGGCCATTATCAAAAACTTTATTAATTCAGGAAAACCGGTAATTGCCATTCGCACAGCGAGCCATGCGTTCGGAGCGCGAGAAAAGGGAGAAGGCTATCAAGCTCCTGAGGGACACGCGGCTTGGAACACCATTGATGTGGACATGCTCGGCGCTAAATACACCGGGCATTATAAAGAAAAAGAGGGAGGCCCTTTACAAGTCTCTGCCTGGATTGAAGCGGCCGCAACGAATCATCCCATTGTGGAGAATCTCGATTTTGATGGACCAATAAATATCGGAAATAAACTATACACTTACATCGACCGGGACCCAGCGATCCAAATTCTGCTAAGTGCCAAATGGGCTGGAAATGAAGAATCTCATCCGGTTGCCTGGACCAACGAAAAAGGCGGAAAACGTGTTTTCTATATGTCTCCAGGAAGTCTTGACGAAATGGCGACCCCAGAAATCAAGTCATTGCTCAAATCGGCAGTTCTTTGGGGTCTCAACGGTGATGCTGACTAACCTATCGAATATTTTCGCGCCTGGATTGTCACCCAACGCTCATTTACTTTTTAGCGTTTCCTCTTACAAAGTCTTTATACCAAGCTTCGATTCTTTCGACATCCGGTTCTCCGTCGAAGGTTATTATCCGGTAATTTGCCTGATAGGTAAACCTTGGCTTGATTATAAACGACCCATCAATCACCGGCGAAAACACAAAATACGGCATTCTTGGGTGTACCCGAATTGACTGAGGGTAACGAAAATTGGAGGGGTGATCCATGACAACAAATCCAGCCTGAGCTTGCTCAATTTTTCCATACACAGCAATCCACTTTGGACGGGTATGGTTACTGTCTTCGATACTGCTGACACCTTCTCCAGTTAATACTTTCATCGATCCTTCGTAGCGTGCCTCGTCCTCCGGGCTCCAATGTCCACTGCCACGAAAAGCGAATCCGCCATAGTGATAAGGATGCAGATAAACTTCGTTTTCAGTCGCACATTCCTGCTCAATTTCCAGATCGATGATAAAGGGATCTCTACTGTCCTTGACCTTTATCTCCCACTCTTCCTTGAGAGCGGGTCCTTGTTTTAAGCTGACCTGTTGAAGCTCCGCCTCAAAGGAATTGTCTTTCACTGATCCTAACTTGCTGTGTTTAACAGTACCGGTTCCACCGTGCTGATTCCAGAAATCGACTACCTCGTGCTTAAACGTTGTCCGAGTCCAGGCATTGAAGATGGCATGTTGATGCACGTGACCAATCGGAAAGGCGTCAGTGAGCACTTTTCCGGAAGGAGAATAAAGAGGATGAATAAATCCGCTTCGTTCATAGAGTCTTTCCACTCCCTCTGGTGGTTGAACGGTATCCGTGTTGTAGGTCAGTACCGGTTTATCTGCTACAAATACATGAACCGCTTCGTCAGTTTCTGTTATCCTGACTTGAGAAGCTAAAGGTAACAAACCAAGAAGCATCGTGGCTAAGGCAATAATTGATCTCATTAGGATATATTTTAATTTAGGTGATTCAGGTATTGGGGAGATTAAACGATTTGAACAAACTTAATGAGCCAAGTAAAGTAGGGCAACCACGATTAACCTGCCGATTGCGCCCATGGCGCTTTGAAGGTTTGAAACAATTTTTCGCGATCCCATAGAACGATTTATGCTACCACTCGCTCGATTTTATTTCGGCTTTTATTTGACTTCAGACAACGAAAAAGTGGACTCTGAATCATCTTTTTATAGGGGAGTTAGCGAAAGATAAAAACTTTAGGGCGAAATTCATGAACAGTACCAAAAACAAAGAGATTGTAAGGTTAGGTTGTTCGCCGCGCATCGATAACTAGCTAATAGCTTGCTAATTTAAAATGAAGGTTTCCGTGAACGATAAGATTTCGCTGTTTTTTTGTATCCGCACTTTTCGGCGCCTGGATCTTTGCCAAGCGATGATTGATCTCACCAACACTCACGAAGAAATCCCTTTAATTGCAACCAATATACACTCGCTAATTTTATCACAATGAATACTCACTTAATTTCACTTGGTTGGAATGAAACATTTCAGTTTCATTTCGAATCGATCAAGGAGGAAGAATTCATTCCCGCAAGAGTCACACGCGAAAATCGCGGGCAATACATCATCCATACCGGCCACAATGTAAGTATCGCCCGCATGAACCCAGCCGTAAACAAGCGAATGCAATCCTCCGGCATTAAACCAACTGTAGGCGATTGGTTAGCCGTTGAACCTAGTTCGTTAGATTCAGGATACGAAGTTCGTCATATCCTACCACGATCAAGTCATTTCGAAAGACAGGTGGCAGGTAAAACCTCCGACCTACAGTCGGTGGCGGCCAACTTCGATTACCTGTTTCTCGTAAGCGGATTAGATGGTGACTTTAACCCAAATCGCATCCAGCGCTATTTGAGTTTAGCCTGGAACGGGCAAACTCAACCAGTTGCGATTTTGAATAAAAAGGATTTAGCTGATGACCTACAAAACATCCTCAATGAAGTCAGGAAGGTCGCCAAAGGTATCCCAATCAAATCAATCAGTGCGATCGATCCATCCAGTCTGGAATGCCTTGCTGAATTCCTTGGCACAGGAAAGACGATTGCCCTCCTAGGTTCTTCGGGTGTGGGAAAATCATCTCTAATAAATGCACTACTCGGTGAAGATCGCTTGGCGACCAAAGCGGTTCGCAACCAAGATAGCCGTGGTCGCCACACGACAACTTGGAGAGAACTAGTTCAAGCACCTGATGGAACCTTACTTATCGATTTACCAGGGATGAGGGAGCTGCAACTAACAGACCAAAGTGAAGGAATCAGCAAAACGTTCTCCGATATTGAACAGCTCGCTGCTAACTGTCGTTTCAGAAATTGCCAGCACGCTGGCGAACCAGGATGCGCCGTTGAAGCAGCGATTGAAAATGGCACGTTGGACCGCGATCGCTATAGACAATTTACCAAGCTGATCTACGAAAATGCCCAATCCCGACAACGAATAGCATCAAAGCAATCACCCAATACTCCCACTCAACAACGACGACAGGATAAAGAAAACTACTTCAAAGAAATCCATATCCAACTCCGAAAGAATACCAAAGCCCGAAAAAAGTATTTTAATGATGAAGACTTATAGATCGGATCGATGAGGTTGGAAGGTTTGTGCTCACTTTCATCATTAATGGCTTTCATTCCATACCGGCACACTGTTAGTTCTTTGATCCATATGCATCATCCTTCCTCAGAATTGGAAAACGGCTGGTTTTCAGTCGAAATTCTAGACGAGACTACCTTCGGAATCGGAGAGTATGGGCAATGGATGAAAGTTCACTCCTACCTATTTCTAGGAGAGAAAAAAGCGGTACTGATAGACACAGGCCTCGGTGTCGGCAATATCCGCACTATCGTAGAATCAATCACGGACCTACCGGTGCATGTAATAACAACCCATGCGCATTGGGATCATACCGGAGGCAACCATCTTTTTGAGAGCTATTCCGCCCATGAATTGGAAAAAGACTGGATTGAGCAAAGCGGCGACCGGGACAGAAAAGAGATAGCGGACTGGCTGATTAAAGATCCCTTCACAAAAGAACCACCACCAGAATTTGATCGTGATCAGTTTAGGCCGTTTAATGGAAAGGTGGAACTGCTTCATAAGGATGGTGATGTGTTCGACCTTGGTGGGAGACACCTGGAGATCATTCATACACCGGGTCATTCAATTGGCCACGTCTCCGTCTACGAGGAAGCTAGCGGTTACTTGTGTACAGCAGACCTGCTCTACCAAGGGGTGCTGTTAGCTGGCTTAACTTATTCGAACCCAAACGACTATCACAATTCTTTAAAAAGACTGAAGGTCCTTCCTAATATCAAAAAACTATTACCGGGGCATGGCCGCCAAGACATCGATAATGAACTATTGGATGAAGCGATCGAAGGATTTGATGACCTCGAAAACAAAGGCCTACTCAAATTAGGTTCAGGCCTTCACAAATACAAACGATTGAAAATCTCCTTAGGGACCAGTTCTCGCTGAACTTCATCTGCAAGCGATAGTCGTTAAAAAGGAAAGCTCAGCTAAGCATTCAAATTACCGAGCTCCCATCACCCCGCAAAGCGGCGGATCCCAATCAAGCTGTTTGTGAGCACTAATCATCTTATCCATTTTGACCATTAATTCGGACGGAAACGGAGCCGGATTCCGTAAACGCAAATCAACGCTTGTACCTACTACTTCGTAGGTAGCTGAAATGCCTTCCAGCGTTTTATTCCAGAGGAAATTTATCACGTGGAATCGCTTTTCATTGCGTGCGATAAAGCGACTGAACACCTCCACTTTATGGCCGACTCGAACTTCCCTTAAATAGCGAATATGCGTTTCCAAAGCAAATCGCCCCATTTGCCTATCATTGATGTCATCCACGCCAAAACCCAATTGAGTATACAATCCAAGCATTGCTTCACTGAAAAAGTGTGAATACCAACCCACATTCATATGCCCCATTACATCCATGTAATTTTCCGGAACCTCGGCTTCCAGAGTCTTGGGGAGTTCCGTCAGATCAACATCCGGATAGTCAGCCATTGCCTTGATTAATCAGAAACGTGTACTAATTGCTTTCCGATATTATCTCCGTGGAAGAGACCTATGAAAGCCTTGGGGGCATTTTCAAGACCTTCAATCACATTTTCCCGGTACTTTATTTTCCCGGAAGTAACCCACTCAGTTAGATCCTTTAATGCCTCAGGGAAGCGGTCAAAATAATCAAAGACCAGGAAGCCTCTAATCGTAGCGCGCTTCATAATTAGATTCCACAAAAACCTGGGTCCCATCTCGGCTTCCGCTGAATTATACATGGAAATCTGGCCGCAAATCGCGATATGCGAATTTTGAGCGAGCAAAGGAAATACTGCGTCGGTAATTGGACCACCTACGTTATCAAAGTAACCATTGATTCCGTCAGGGCAATGTTTCGCCAAATCCTTAACCAGGTGTTCGGACGTTTTGTAATTGATGCCTGCATCAAAACCCAGTTCCTCGTTGATCCACTTCACTTTCTCGTCGCTACCTGCAATTCCGACCGCTCGGCAACCTTTGATTTTTGCAATCTGTCCAACAACAGAGCCAACTGCTCCAGCCGCTCCGGAAACAACGATCGTATCGCCTTCCTTCGCCTTGCAGACGTCGAGGAGTCCAAAGTAAGCCGTTTCGCCAACCATTCCCAAGACTGAAAGACCTGTGGAAACTGGAGCTGCAGAAGGGTCTATACGTCGTAAGCCAATCCCATCGGAAATAGCGTATTCCTGCCACCCAAGGCGAGCCACCACTACATCACCAACTTGGTGCTTTGGGTTTTTCGATTGCTCTACACGTGTAACAATTTCACCTGTCATCACTTGGCCGATACCAACCGGATCCGCATACGATTTCCGATCGCTCATGCGACCGCGCATATAAGGGTCGACAGATAAATACAAAGTCTTGAGCAGAACTTCACCGTCCACCAGTTCGCGCACCTCTTCTTCTTCAAGGCGGAAATTATCTTCCGTAACCATCCCGACAGGTCGAGAGGCCAGCACCATTTTACGATTAACAATAGCCATACTTTTTTTCCGTTTAGTTGCAAAGTTCAAACAAACCTGCAGCGCCTTGACCGCCGCCGATGCACATGGTCACAACGCCATAGCGAGTGCCCCTTCTTTGCATTTCATTCCCGATGGTTCCTACCAGCCGAGAGCCGGTCATTCCAAAAGGATGTCCGATCGAGATGGAACTTCCATTTACATTCAAGCGATCCATAGGAATGCCTAATTGATCACGACAGTAAATTACCTGCACCGCAAAGGCTTCGTTCAACTCCCATAATCCAATGTCATCTACCGTAAGTCCGTGCCGTTTTAACAATTTTGGCACAGCATAAACAGGACCAATGCCCATCTCGTCGGGCTCACATCCTGCGATTGCGAATCCACGAAACGCGATTATCGGTTTAAGTCCTAGAGCCTCAGCTTTTTCTCGCGACATCAATAAATTTACCGAAGCTCCGTCGGACATCTGGGAAGCATTACCGGGAGTGACGCTACCATTTCCGCTTTCTTTATCGAAATAAGGATTAAGGTCGAGCAAACCTTCAAGTGTGGTATTGGGGCGATTGCACTCGTCGTTCACTAAATGGTGCTCCTCCGTTCCCGCTACTTCACCTGTCTTTTTGTCGAGAATTGCACGGGTCACGTGCATAGGCGCAAGTTCTTCATCGAGTAAGCCATCTTCTTGAGCCTTCGCTGTTCGTTGCTGGCTAACCAACGAGTATTCGTCCTGTTTTTGGCGGGAAATATTGTAGCGCTTAGCCACCACTTCGGCGGTGTCACCCATCACCATGTAGATACCAGGAAAATGTTCAGCTACCCAAGGATTCGGTTCTGTCTTATTTCTAGGGATTTGAGTGATGCTTTCAACTCCGCCCCCAATAGCCACATCCGCACCTTCCATCATGATTTCATGGGCGGCCATCGCCACAGCTTGTAAACCTGATGAACAAAAGCGGTTAACCGTGGTTCCAGCTACGCTACGTGGTAGACCGGCCCGAACAGCAGCAACACGGGCCACATTATTTCCCTGAGTCCCTTCAGGAGTCGCACAACCGATGATGACATCCTCAATGTCCGCTGGGTCTAGGCCCGGTGCCTTTTCCAGGCAGCTATTTATACAATGCGCAATCATATCATCCGGGCGGGTCATGTTCAATGATCCACGGAAAGATTTCGCTAACGGGGTACGTGCGGTGGCAACTATTACTGCTTCTTTCATATCAATTGTAGTTTTTACCTACCGTTCGGTAGAATTCAAGCTTGAAAGGTTGGGAAACTGAACAATCATATAACCCTAGCAAATTCACTTATTCAATAATAAATAGATATCTCAGATTTGAAAATTGATGTCCGATAAACCTATAGTTTCAAAAGATAAGCCTCCAACCAATTCAGAAAAACGCGCCGCTCAGATATACCGTGTAGCCGCGGAGTTAATTCAGGAAAAGGGTTACGAAGCGACGTCGATGAATGATATCGCAAAGAAACTGAAGCTGACCAAGGCCGGGCTATACTACTATATCGATGGAAAGAATGATCTACTTTACTCGATAATCAAATATGGAATGCAAAACCTGGAGGATCATGTCATTGCACCGTGCAAATTGATAGCCGATCCGGGGGAACGTTTGAGGCAAATTATCGAAAGGCACACTACCCTTCTGATGGACTTGGGCGGAGCTATTACCATACTGACCGATGAGACCCAAAAACTACCCCCTGCCAATCGTAGAAAAATAGTGGAGCTAAAACGCGATTATCTAGATTTTGTGCGAAAAACTCTCAAGGAGTTAAAAACCAAAAAGAAAATGCGGCAATTAAACACCAAAATTGCAGCCATGAATTTGTTCGCTGTGATCCTTGGAGTCGCACGCTGGTACAATCCCAAAAAAGGTTGGTCCAGCCAACGCACCTCCAAAGAAATTTCCAAATTCGTCATGGGAGCAATTCTGAATTGAAGAGGGGGTTTCCAAATTTCCAAGGTACTGAGGTTCTTAGTTTTAATAAAACACACGCCGAATCAATCCCTGCCCTCGCACCCCAGAATCAAAGCAACCCAGCAACTATTTAACTAAGCAACTCAGAATCTTAGAAACTTTGCAACTAACCAAAATGAACATACTCGTTTGTCTTAAACAAATACTGGATCCGGAAGTGCCGGTGCGCGATTTCGCTATCGATAGCTCAGGCTTACAGGCCGACCCGGCTTGCGCGAACCAGGTAACCAACATCTTTTGCGAAAACGCCCTGGAGTCTGCTTTGCAGCTCAAGGACCTTCATGGAGGAAAAATCACTGTAATTTCTTTAGGACCTGAATCAGTGGAAGATAGCCTGCGAAAGGGTCTGGCCATGAAAGCCGATGAGCCCTTCATGATTGTAAACAACAACGGCCTGCTCCCAGATTCGGCAGCAGTCGCGAAAGTATTAGCCACTGCCATACGCAAAATGGAGCCTTTCGATCTAATCCTTACCGGAAGAGAATCCGGCGACTGGGGGGCCGGGCAAACCGGTGGTATTCTCGCTGAAGAATTGGGACTACCCTTCACTGCTTTCATAGATGAAGTTTCACCAGAGGGAGATGACCGTCTAATTCTCCGTCAGCAAACCGATTCAGGTTGGCAAAAGTTTTCTGCGCCCAAGCCAGCAGTCGCTTCGATCACCAACAGCGACCACAACCTGCCTCGCATTCCAAAAACGCGCGACATCATCATGGCGAATCGGAAACCGCTCACAACATGGACGCTTGAGGACCTTGAAATTTCTGCAGAAGCACTTTCAAGCAATCAGTACAAAGCCCGTGTTAGAAAGCTTTCTATCCCTGAATCAAAAAGCGAATGCGAGTTTATCGAGGGAGATACAACCGAGGAAAAAATTCAAAAACTGGCAGATAAAATTGCCGCGATAGCACGAGCCGTTTAGTTAATCATGAGTGAGGATACATCTATAATCATAACTGCCGTTGTCACAGCGGAACTGAATACGGCAACAGCCGGCTTGCTTGGCGCTGGTCAACGACTGGCAAAAGAAACAGGCGGGGAACACATCGTGTTAACCTCCGGTGGAAGCGACAGCGAATTTGCAGCCAAGGTGAAGGAACATGCCGATCACGTTATAACCTTTGATTCTGAGGACCTGGCAAACAATCAGCCAGAAGCTTGGCTGAACACTATTAGCGTAGTCAGCTCACAGAAAAAGCCCTCGGCTATCCTTTTAGGAAACGATACGCTCAGCCAGGAAATAACGCCGAGACTCGCACACCGTTTAGGTGGAGCGTCCAGTGGAGATGCCCAGGCGGTTTCCGCAAACGGTGATACCATCTTGGTTACCCGTTCTGTATACGGAGGGAAAGCCGAGGCGGAAATCGAACTAACAGCCAGCCCAGCCGTTGTTTGGGTGCGCGCTCAATCGATGGAGCCTGCAGAAACACAACCAACCTCTGGAACCATTGTTGCAGGAGATGTCGATGCTTCATCGGACATCCGTAACAAGCTCATTGAAACACATGCGGAGGAAGCTGAAGGCGAACGACTGGAAGATGCGCAAATCATTGTCTCTGGTGGACGAGGCCTGGGTGGACCTGAACCATTTGAAGAACTCGTCGCTTTGGCAAAAGTTTTGAAAGCTCAAAATGCTGCGTCCAGAGCAGCTTGCGACCTGGGTTGGGTACCGCACTCCTGGCAAGTTGGACAGACCGGAAGAAAGGTAGCACCGCAATTGTACCTGGCAGTCGCCATTTCTGGCGCAAGTCAGCACATGATGGGAATCGCCGATTCCAAAGCCATAGCTGCGATCAACACCGACCCAGACGCACCTATTTTTAAACACTGTCAATTTGGTTTGGTGGAAGACTACCAGAATGTAATTGGTCCATTAAAAACAAAACTGGCTGAGCTCCTCTAATGAATTCCGCAGAAGCAACACGTGAAGTCCTATGGAATATTTCCTATGGGTGGATCATGTATGTGTTGTTACTACCAACCGCAGCTATAGGCGCCTATGGTGTCTGGAAACGTTACAAATCCTGGAAACAGGGTCTACCAGCCGAGGGCCGATTGGACAATCCAGGTAAACGACTAAAATACCTCTGGAACCACGCACTCCTACAACGCAGGAATTTACGTCAACGCTACGCAGGAATCTTCCACGCCATGATCTTCTGGGGGTTCATCACCCTGACGATCGCGACGACAGTTGTGATGATCGATCATGACTTTGGCATTCCTATTATGCGCGGTGCATTTTACCTCTATTTCCAATCCCTTTTCGTAGATGTGTTGGGGCTGTTAGCACTGGTTGGTGTAGTTCTGGCTGGCTACCGGCGTTGGAAATCAAAACCAGGAAGACTACTTTATACCGATGAAGCTTCCTGGATTCTAATCATTGGCGGCGTTATCTTGGGAACAGGATTTTTGCTGGAAGGCTGGCGGATTGTGGTTACCAATGATCCCTGGGGGGCTTGGTCCCCGGTCGGTTATGCAACAGGTGCACTGTTTGCTCAATTTCTAAGCAATGAAACTCTCGCTCAATTACATCTTTGGTGTTGGTGGTTCCACCTAGTCCTGGTTTTCGGATTTCTAGCCTGGGCACCGTTTACCAAGATGCTGCATCCTCTTACTTCGGCATTGAACATCTACTCAGCAAATCTAGAGCCGATTGGTGCCTCCTTAAAAACCATTGATTTTGATACCGCTGAGAGTTTTGGCGTAAACAGCCTGAACCAATTTACCTGGAAAGACCTCCTCGACCTGGATGCCTGTACCGAGTGCGGACGTTGCACCGATGCTTGCCCAGCCAACACGGTTGGCAAGGAACTCTCACCTCGTGACATCATTCTCGATTTACGAGGTTGGTTGCACAAAGGTACTGATGGAGAATTCAGCCTCATCGGCTCCAGCGAGGCGTTGGAATCGGACCGACTGTTCGAATGCACCAGCTGTGCTGCCTGTGTAGATGCTTGCCCGGTATCCATTGAGCAATTACCCAAGATCGTCGACATGCGCCGTTTTCAGGTTATGGAAGAAGCGGACTATCCGGAAACGATGCAGGCGGCCGTAAACTCGATGGAAGAAAGACAGCATCCTTACTCTGGATCCCAATTTTCCAGAACCGACTGGATGCAGGAGCTGGACATTCCACACGCTAGTGAAACTGACGATGCGGAAGTACTAGTATGGGCGGGTTGCGGAACTTCACTGGTTGAGCGAAATCAGAAATCGATTCGTTCACTGGCTCATTTGTTGAAGAAAGCAGATGTGAAATTCTCCGTCCTGGGTCGCGACGAAAAATGCACCGGCGATGTCGCCCGTCGTATTGGAAACGAGTTTCTTTTCGAGTCCCTAGCCAAGGAAAACATCGAAAACTTCAAGAAACACAATGTGAAAAAAGTGATCACTGCTTGCCCGCATTGCTTCAATACTTTCAAGAATGAGTACCCCCAACTCGGAGCCGATTTTGAAACCGTTCATCATAGTGAATTTCTGGGAGAACTCTTAAAGGGCGGCCGTCTAAAGATCACCGAGGCTTCCGAACGTAAAATCACCTTTCACGACCCCTGTTATTTAAGTCGCCACAATGGAATCACTGAGGAACCACGCGAGCTCTTAGACGGAATTAGCAACGAGCCGATGACAGAGCTTCCACGTAATCGGAAAAACAGTTTTTGCTGCGGCGGCGGTGGAGGCATGAGCTTTGTCGATGAACCTTCGGACAAACGGGTAAATCATGAACGCGCCAAAGAAATCCTGGCAACCGATGCAGACACTGTAGCTGTTGGATGCCCGTTTTGCACGACCATGATGGAAGACGGTATCAACGCCACCAAAGGAGACAAAAAGATCGAGGTCAAAGAATTGGCCGAACTATTGAACGAGGTCACCGACTAACAAAACTGAATTTAAGCCGTAACTCATTTAAAATTTTAACAATCAATTACACCTATAAAAATCATGGATCTAAATCAAACAGAAAGTGAACTGCAGTTTCGAGAAGAGCTACGTGCGTGGCTGAAAGACAACCTCCCGGACGAACCGGTCAAAGCCAAGAGTAAGGATGACCTTGAATACTGGAACAACCTGCGCGACTGGCAAAAAACCATGTTCGAGGGCGGCTGGGCAGGAATTACCTGGCCGAAGGAATTTGGAGGACGAGGCAGCACACCGATCGAAGCTGCCATCTACACAGAAGAAATGGCTGCCTCCGACGCACCCGACCGCGTTGGAACCATCGGTGAAGGCCTAGTTGGCCCCACAATAATGGCTGAGGGGAATAATGAGCAAAAAGAGTATTTTCTCCCAAAAATATTAGACGGATCTCATATCTGGTGCCAGGGATTTTCAGAACCTAACTCTGGAAGTGATGTCGCTTCTTTGACAACCAAAGCCGTCCGTGATGGCGATGAATTTGTGGTAAACGGACAAAAGATCTGGACCAGTTTCGCCGTGATCTCCGACTGGTGCTTGCTGCTAGTTAGGACCGATAACGATGCTCCCAAACACAAAGGCATAAGCGCCTTGCTTGTCGACATAAAGAGCGAAGGAGTCACAGTTCGACCACTTAAAGGAATGTCAGGTGATTCAACATTTAACGAAATGTTTTTTACGAACGTACGGGTACCGGCCAAAAACCTGATAGGAGAACTCAATGATGGTTGGCGGATCACCATCACAATGTTAATGAACGAACGCACCAACCTGGGACCCTCCACATACATTCGGTTTACTAAGGACTTGGCTCAATTAGTCCAAACAATGAAAGAGAAGACATCGGGCGGAAAACGATTGATTGATGACCCTATTAATCGCCAAAGAATCGCCCAGATCCACATGGAATTGGAAATCTTCAACCTGACCAGCAATCGCGCGCTATCGAAAATTACAAGTGGCGCCGTTCCGGGACCTGAAGGATCGATCCTCAAAATTTTCTGGAGTGAACTAAATCAACGCCTTGTTCAGGCGGCCATGGAAATCCTGGGTGACGAGGCACAACTCCAAGGTTTCGCGGAAGGATCTTGGGCATACAACTACCTCCGCTCACGCGGTAACACGATTGAAGCCGGGACCAGTGAAATCCAACGTAACATCATCGCCATGCGTGTCCTCGGGCTTCCTCGCAGCTACTAATTTCAAATCTAAAAAATAAAATGAATTTCGATCTAAATAAAACACAACAAATGCTGCAGGAATCTGCGCAGACATTTTTCACACGGGAATGTCCAATCACCAAAGTGCGGGAAATTATAGAGTCCGAGAACGGACACGACAGCGACCTTTGGAATGGCATTGCCGAACAAGGCTGGACTGGACTGACCTTACCAGAAGAAGTCGACGGCCTTGGCCTCAGCTATGTAGATCTGGCAGCTGTATCCGAAGAATTGGGACGCGCCTGTACCCCTGGTCCTTTCCTGGCAACGAGCTGGGCATCGGCTCTGATTGCTGCATCCGGCAACGCAGACCTGAAATCCAAATTACTGCCCGACTTGGGCCTGGGAGAGTCAATCGCCACTGTGGCCATCCAAGAAGAAGGCTCGAACTGGGATTCTTCTTCTATTCAAATGAAAGCGGAAGCCGGGAATTCAGGAATCACCCTCTCCGGTACCAAACAGCTGGTTATGGATGCGGAGGCAGCCAACACTATCCTAGTAGTTGCCCGCCAAGGAGATGACCTTATTGTCGCAGTGGTAGATCCATCGGCTGAGGGTCTGGAAATTACTCCTACAAGTGGAATGGATCTCACTCGTAGGTTTTATCAGCTGGATTTCAACAATGTAGCCGGGGAACTGTTAGCGAGCGGAGAAGCTGCCGAGATTGCACTGAAGCGATCCATTCAAACTGGAATAATTATCGCCTGTGCCGACATGCTCGGAGGTATGGATTGGGCATTAAAAACAACCGTAGAATACGCCCAGACACGTCAACAATTCGGGAAAGCAATCGGCTCCTACCAAGCTGTTCAACACCAGTGTGCCGACATGCTGCTTTTGAGTGAGAGTTCTCGTTCTGCCACTTACTATGCTGCTTGGGCTTTGAATGAGGGAAATGAAGAGGCTGATCAGGCTGTTAACATTGCAAAAGCTTACTGCTCTGAAGCAGCACGAGTGATTGGTAATTCAGGAATCCAAATTCATGGAGGTATTGGGTTCACCTGGGAACACGACCTGCACCTTTACTACAAACGGGCGAAATCCAACGAACTCTTATTTGGAGACCCAACCCATCACCGGGAGCTTCTCGCTCAGATCATTTTGAGCGACTGATCCGATCTCTTCTCTCTCAGATTAACCCCAACTCCATAGTCAATTGAACGCAGGCCAACTAGCACACCTAAACCTGGATAGATTTGGTGAATTCACTTCACTTCATTATGAAGGGCAAAGCTATACCAATGTAGAGTGCTTAGCTTATGCCCAACGACTGGCATCTGTATTGCGTGACAAGGGCATAAAGCCCGGGGACGTTGTTGCTGTTACCATGAATAACTGCCCGGAGGTTCCGGCCTCCTTTCAGGCAGCCTGGATATTGGGAGCAGCTATTCTTCCCATCATGCCACAGTTAGTGGCTCCGGAACTTAAGTACATTCTCGAGCACTCCGAAGCATGCGCGATTATTACCTCGGAGGAATTGAATTCAAAAGTAGTTGAAGCCGCAAAAGGACTGAGCTCACTCTGGCATATTTTAGTTACCGGTAACTCCACAAGTGAATCATCCCTGGATATTCGCCAAGAGGTCGAAACGGTTTCTCCCATTGAGAATTTGCATGAGAGTGCTGCCAGCGATTTAGCCTTATTGGTCTATACTTCGGGAACGACGGGGAAACCGAAAGGGGTGATGCAAAGCCATTCCAATTTGATTTCAAATGCAGAATCTTGCGAACACCTGATAACTACCGAACCCGGAACGGTTGGGCTAAGTGTGCTTCCTTTGGCTCATGTTTTTGGAGTCGTTATGATGAATTACGGACATCTCGTGGGAACGGTTGGGGTGCTTCATTCTCATTTCGATATGAAGAGAATATTCGAGGACATCGAGAAATATAAGGTGCAGCGTTTAAGCGTCGTGCCTACCATGATGTCCTACATGATTCATTATCCCGATTTTGAGAAATACGATGTATCATCCCTCGAACGAGTCAATTCGGGCGGCGCCCCGCTTCCCAATGAAGTACGGTTGGCATTTGAAGAAAAATTTAAATGCATAGTCACAGAAGGTTGGGGACAATCGGAAGCCACCTGCGCTATTACCGGCTATCGGGAAGGAGAAACTTTCCGACCAGGCTCCGCAGGGAGAGCCGTCTCTGGTGTGGAGATCTGTGTTCAGAATCCTGATAATGAAATGCTTCCAACCGGCGTAACAGGTGAGTTATGCGTAAAAGGCCCCCTTGTCATGCTTGGGTACTGGAAGAACGAGGAGGCAACTCGAAACGCAATCGTTGATGGTTGGCTTCATTCCGGGGACATAGGGCACTTGGATCAGGATGGCTTTGTCTACATTACCGACAGGAAGAAAGACCTGATCATCAAAGGTGGCGAAAATATTTCGCCCAGAGAAATTGAGGAAGCCGTATACACTCACCCTTCCGTAGCCGAATGCGCCGTAGTGGGAATTCCTTGCAATAAGTTTGGAGAAGACATCTGTGCTGCTATCGCGGTGAGACAGAATGTCGACGTTACCGAAGAAGAGATCAAAGAACATACCGAAAGGTTTTTGAATAAATTTAAAGTACCTTCGCGCGTTATATTTCTTAATGAACTCCCCAAAAGTTCTGTTGGAAAATTACTCAAACGCGAGGTGAGAGAAATTGTTTTACCGCTGTTAAAAGAATAGACTTTTGAACACATTAATCTGCCCAACATATGAACTTAAAAAATAAAACACTGCTGATAAGCGGTGCTAGCCGAGGCATCGGGAAAGCTATCGCGCTTCGCGCTGCCCAGGATGGGGCAAATATCGCGGTCGTCGCGAAGACTGTTGATCCACATCCGAAGTTGGAAGGCACGATTTACACAGCAGTCGAAGAAATTAATGCGGCAGGCGGACAAGGTTTAGCATGCCCGACTGACATTCGTTTCGAAGATCAAGTAGAAGCGACTGTGGGGAAAACAGTCGGCGAATTCGGAGGCATCGACATAGTTATCAACAACGCCAGCGCCATTCAGCTTAAGGGTACTTTGGATACGGCGATGAAGCGCTATGACCTCATGCATTCCGTAAATATTCGAGGCACCTATCTTCTCTCTAAAACATGCCTCCCCCATTTATTAAAGTCATCGAACCCCCACATACTTGCCATCTCGCCTCCGTTGAACCTGGATCCAAAATGGTTTGGACCTCATCCTGCCTACACCATTTCCAAATTTGGCATGAGTCTATGCATACTCGGATTTGCAGCAGAGTTTCGCGAGCAAGGTGTGGCGGCCAACGCACTGTGGCCCAAAACCACGATCGCAACCGCTGCCATACAAAACCTATTGGGTGGCGATGAACTTATGAAACGAAGTCGCAAACCTAGTATTATGGCTGACGCAGCTTATGCCGTTCTTACTCGGAATAGCCGTAACTGTACCGGAAACTTTTTTATCGACGAACAAGTGTTAGCCGAAGAGGGGTTTACTGATCTGGACGACTATGCGATGGTCAAAGGCGCAGACTTGGCGCCTGACTTTTTTGTCTAGAGTGCTCTCAATTTAATATGGGTCGTTGATCATTTCTAAGAGCTTGTTCGGCACCGTGAAGATCCGTCTTGGCGACGGTTCGAGAGTCACACGCTTGGCCCTATCCTTCATTTTGCACCCAGGCACGTAAATCCCAAGGCTCATACAGGGTCCAAATATAATCAGTGCAGGCTGTCCCCCGAAGTTCATGAAAGTCCTGTTTATCCGCATCATCAATAAACTGCTGAAACACCTCTTCACTGGGGAACTCAACTACGATAAAGTATTCTCGGGTTTGATCCTCATGTAGACGTCGAATAGGCTTCCATCCCGATGATACCACTTTGTCTCCCAAGCTATAAATAATTTTACCCGCTTTGACACTGTAATCACGGTATTGATCTTCCTTTCCAGGAAGGAGATTAAAAACATTCAGTGCGTAGATCATGGTTCGAATCGTAGTGAAAAGTCACACGAGAGAAAGTTAATTCCTTCGATTGCGATAGCTTTTTATTTTTTAGCCTGCAACGAAAAGGATTGGCATCCGATTATTTCCAACGACTATTTTTGTGTGGTTAATTTTTTAATACACGTTGATTCCAAACAGTCCTAAATACAAACTCCGGATCTACTTATGACACAATTAAACGGAAAGACCGCACTCGTTACAGGCGGCGGGACTGGAATCGGCGAAGCCATCGCCATCGACCTGGCTAAGGCCGGGGTTGAAGTCACTGTCTGTGGCCGTCGTGCAGCACCTCTAGAAGATACCGTTGAGAAAATTATAGCCGCAGGAGGTAAAGCTCGGTTTTTCGAGACCGACATGACCGATCCAGAAAACATAGAGAAACTCGCCAACAACATCCTCGATCATGGCGGAGTTGATATACTGATCAACAATGCAGGCTTCAGCTCAAAAGTCCGGAGCGCCCGCTATATCGGAGCAGAGGAATGGCGCGCCGTGATGGACGTCAATACCATGGGACCAGCGATGCTCACACGCCTGCTACTTGATTCCATTATCGAAAGAGGCGGGGGGGACATTGTGATGATCTCCTCAATGGCTGCGTTAAAACCAAACAGGGTGGCAGGTGTTGCCTATAGTGCCGCAAAGGTAGCAGGCAAAGCTTACATGGACGTTTTACAGCAGGAAGTTAAAGAAGATGGTATACGTTGTTTGACTGTTTACCCCGCTGAAGTTGATACACCCATTTTGATCAATCGCGCTTTGCCTCCCGGTGAAGCGGAACGCGCATTAATGATACAACCAGAAGATATATCAGCTTCGGTCATGATGGCTTTATCACTTCCTCGTCGCGCAACGGTCACAGAAATTGCAATCGCCGCCACCGCGCAACGTGACATGAGTGAAGATTTGAAAGCAGCCCTAAACAAACAAACGCCGGACGGTTAATCATGCCTGGGAAAAAAAGAATAGAGACACGGGACCGCTATAGAATTTTTTCTGACGCAACCACCCGTTGGAACGACAACGACCTACATGGGCATCTCAACAATGCTGTCTATAATGCTTGGATGGATACAGCTGTGACCGATCGTTTCCGTGAGCTCCTTCCTGGCTATCCAGACACAGAGATCATTCCTGTAGCTGCGGAAACACAATTTACATTTCATAGTCCAATCACCCATCCGGTTGAGGTTGAAATCGGCTTCCGCGTTAATCGACTTGGAAATAGTTCAATCATCAGTGGCGTAGGCATTTTTCTGCGCGGCCAACCGGAAGCAGCCGCTTGGGGACATATTGTGCACGTCTGGGTCGACCGAAAAACCAATAAGCCTGTACCCATTCCCGACCTCGTTCGGAACGGACTATTGAAATCTGTGTTGGAAGATAGTCCTGGATCGAATCCGTGAAGATTGACCACGGAAGAAAAGATCAAAGTGCAAGCTTGAAAACCTATTTATCATCACCCCCGATGCTCTACTCAACAATTGACAAGCTTCCACCAAACAAAGAGAAAAACACCCATGTTTGATTTAACTGATCGTGTTGCCCTCTTAACTGGTTCTTCGAGAGGAATGGGGGCCGCAATGGCCGAAGGACTGGCCGAGCAAGGGGCCAGCGTTGTAATCTCGAGTCGCAACTTGGAAGCCTGCGAAACAACCGCGTGGGCAATTAACGAAAAAGTCGGACGAGACGCCGCTGTCGCCATTGCGTGTAACGCCGGATATAAGGAGCAGCTTGAGGCACTTGTCGATGAGACCCATAATAAGCTAGGAAAAATCGATATCCTGGTAGGCAATGCCGGCGTGAATCCATACTATGGCCCAATGACCGACATTCCGGATGAAGCCTACGAAAAGACGATGAAGACAAACGTTCAATCGAATCTTTGGCTCTGCAAAATCGTAAAACCAGACATGGAAGAAAAGAAACGGGGATCCATTTTACTTACCGCATCGGTCGGGGCCTTTGGACCTTCTACCACGCTTGGCACCTACGGCATGTCCAAAATGGCAGTAATTTCTTTGGCTCGCAATCTGGCGGCGGAATGGGGACCACTCGGCATACGGGTCAACGCGCTCTGTCCCGCCTTGGTCAAAACTGATTTTGCCAAAGCACTCTGGGAAAATCCAGAAGCGGCACAGCAAGTTATCGATCAAACACCGTTACGTCGTCTGGGGGAAGCTGATGACTTCAAAGGAATTGCAGCATTCATTGGTTCGGACGAAGCTAGTTGGATTACCGGACAAGCGCTCACGATCTGTGGTGGCACACATATGTTCAAGTAGATAGCAGTACTTCAGAAAAGCGGCAGCCGTGAATTTAGAATTTTGTAGGAGGGGGTTTATCCCCCGATTTCCCTGAGGCCTCACAACACAATCGGGGGATAAACCCCCTCCTACATTTCCTCGCAGTACCGACTCAGTATTGTGGTCTCACAATTAGATACAGGTCATCCATGAGATTACGAAATTGACTAGAGGACTACCAGCCACGAATCGATGGCATAGTTTAAGCCAAGGTAATTTACTCTACTGCTTCGAAATCCCAGATCGATTACCCCGAAGGACAAACTTCTGCACCTTTCCCGTTGCCGTTTTAGGCAGTTCCTCAACAAAAGTTATCCACTGGGGAGTTTTGAAATGCGCGAGCCGCTGGCGAACAAATTGGCGCAGCTCCTCTTCCTCCGCTTTTGCTCCGCTTGTAAGGACGACAAATGCGTGGGGTGACTCGCCCCACTTCTCATGCGGCATACCTACCACAGCGACCTCTTGCACACTGGGGTGATGTAACAACGCGCCTTCAACCTCAACCGATGAAATATTTTCGCCGCCGCTGATGATGACATCTTTACTTCGGTCACGAACATCGATGTAGCCGTCGGGATGCACCACGGCAACATCTCCACTGTGAAACCAACCATCCCGAATGGCTGCAGCAGTAGCATCCGGATCATTGTAATAACCCTCCATGACGACATTGCCGCGCACGACGATCTCGCCTGTAGTTTCACCGTCGCACGGGACTTCGGCTCCAGAATAATCGACAACTCTTAGATCGCCGGAAGTCAATAATTCGACACCCTGGCGGGCCTTTATTTTCGCAAGCTCCGCTGAGGATAATTCAGCATGCTCGGGCAGCATTTCGCAAACAGAGATGAGCGGAGCAGTTTCAGTTAAACCGTAAACATGGGTAAGGATCCAACCAAGATCTGACTCCACGCGCTCGATCGTAGCTGCAGCTGGTGGAGCACCAGCGGTTAACAAACGAATTCCGCGTGGAGCTTTGCGACGCAATTCTTCAGGAGAATTCGCGAGCGAAATCAATACTGTCGGGGCGGCACAAAAAAGACTTATTCGTTCTGATTCCATGAGGGCGAAGGCCGTCGCCGGCTCAACTTTTTCAATACAAACATGGGCAGCACCACGTGCGGTAATAATCCAAACAAACGTCCATCCATTCGCATGAAACATCGGTAAGGTCCAAAGGTAACGATCCTCCAACGACACTGGGAAATGAAGCAAGGTACCCGCGATATTAAGGTAGGCGTTGCGGTGAGTTATCATTACACCTTTGGGTCGGGCAGTGGTGCCACTGGTATAGTTGATCGAGATAAGATCAGTCTCTTCAATCGTTACCGGCTCAAACTCAGTTACAGCTTCGGACACCATCGATTCATAATCCAACCAACCATCACGCGACCCACTCAGTGCGATGAAGTTTTCAACTGAATTGAGTTCATCCCGTATACTGTCGATCATTTCTAGATAATCAGCATGAGCACAGACCACTCGTGAACCGCTGTGATTGATAATATAGGCGAAGTCCTCTGCCGTAAGTCTATAATTGATCGGAACCACTACAGCGCCGATTTGCGGGACAGCATAATAAGCCTCCAATTTGGAGTGAGTGTTCGGCGAAATATAAGCAACACGATCCCCCTTGATCACCCCCAGTTTCTGTAACCCAGTGGACCATCGATCACAACGGTCAAAAAATGCTTCATACGTCCAACGATCGGCACCATCTACGACAGCTTCACGGTTTGGGTAGAGACGGCGAGCACGACGGGCAAACGCAAGTGGCGATAAAGGGACTTCCATAATCATTCATAGAATATTTCGAACCTATAAGGCAAGGAAAGTAAGTAACTCGACTCCTCCCAACTTGACTTTTGGAAATATCAATGGGCAAGATAGGGACATCAAGAACCCTACCCCAGTGCCCAGTCTATCAATACGCCGTACAAACTTACTCAGGTGTTAAACACAGTGGGATTTTCAAGGTTTTTTGCTAGTAATCTTTTTCTTATGCCCAGATCCGAATCTTATATTTTGTACGTTAAATCGGGTCTGCCCTCGTGATTCCAAAGTATCAATTAGCCCAATAATGAACATCTATACTATCACGATTCTTCTCAGTGTTATAGCCTACGTAATAGTAGGTAATTACGTAGGCCGCAAGGTGAAGGGGCTCGAAGATTATTTTGTCGTCGGTCGTCAGGCACCCGTTCTACTTATCGTCGGCACTCTCGTAGCTAGTTTCCTCAGCACGAACACCTTTATGGGCCAAGCAGGATTTAACTATGATAAAAATGCGGCCATCCTTCTGGCTCCAGCAATTTTGTTATGTGGGTATATCTATGGCGCTTTGTTTTTCGGGCGATATCTTCGTCGTAGTCGCGCACTGACCGTTGCTGAGTATTTTGCAAAACGATTTAACAGCCGACGTGTGCAAATAGTCGCCGGAGTAACCGTCATCGTAGGGATTGGGTTTTACCTCATCGCTGTGTCGCAGGGTGTTGCGTTGGTAATTTCGAACCTCACACCGCTTTCCTACACGGTAGCTCTCATCATTGCCTGGTTGAGTTATACTTCCTTTACTCTCTATGCAGGTTCAAGGGGCGTTGTTATTACCGATACGATGATGTTCATGTTGTTTTCGGTAGTTACCTTTCTGGCAATGATTTCCATCCTCAATGTGCATGGTGGCTGGTTCGCCTCAATGGAAAGCCTGGTTCATTTGGAAGGGAAAGAAGACCTAATGGCGTGGCATGGAACTACTGGCCCTAACATGCAATTTGAAACACCCACGGATTTCCTGATCTGGTTTCTCATTATCATGGTGGCATGGAGTTTCGTTACAGCGGTCAGCCCCTGGCAATCGAGCCGTTACTTGATGGCTAAAGATGAGCAGGTAGTATTACGCTCAGCTTGTGTGGCGGCCATTAGCATCGGAGTGATTCAGGGCATGGTTTATGCCGCGGCTCCGGTCGTAAACTTGAGCAATGCGGCTATCGAACCCAGAGATGAGGTCTTGGTTTGGGCCGCCCTAAACCTCATGTCGCCTTTAGTAGGAGCATTGCTGCTGGCCGGCCTCGTTGCTGCAGCATTATCATCCGCATCCACCTTCCTTTCTCTTATAGGCTTTAACTTGAGCCATGATTTGCTTCATGAAAAAGGAACGGACAATCGGTCGAAATTGAAATTTAGCCGACAAATGATGCTGGTGGCTGGCATACTAATTTTGATAGCCAGTTTGTCGCTCGAACAGAACATTCTTTGGTTTACTTATTTTGCTGGTACTCTGTTTGCCTCCGCCTGGGGACCGGTCGCCATAATGAGCGTTTGGAGTACTCAGATTACGGCAAGCGCCGCCTTTTGGGGAATTACCAGTGGATTCCTGGGCAATAGCATTCCAAAGCTTCTTGTCTCCCTCGATGTAATTGAGCTCCCGGTATACCTGGACCCCATTGTTATCGGCGCGGTGATCAGCCTGGCAGTCGTATTAATAGTATCCAGAAATACGACCGTAACAGACACTGAACGTAATTACCGATTATTTATACTGAAAACGCCGGAAGAAGAGATGAACTCAAAAGCAGCAAAGGGCACACTTAAATACGGCTCGGCGCTTAGCGTTTTTGGCGTAGCAATGACCCTAATAATGCTCATTTTTTATGTTGTCCCCTATCAGAAAGCACTGACTCCAGTCGGTGCGGATTTTAGCTTCAATTGGTTTACCGGTGAGGCTTATTTTGCATACGCCTGGGCAATAATATTCGTCTTTATGGGGTGGTTAATCCACCGTGGTGTAAACAAAGAGTACCTTTCCAAATCTGAGTAATATCTATGAAAGAACTGCGATGAAGTTAATAGATAAAATAGCAATAGTAACCGGTGCGGCCAGTGGGATTGGCAAATCCCTTTGCGAACGATTTCACGAAGAATGTGCTGCGGGCATCGTCGCTGTCGACATCAACGAACAGGGAGCCATTGAAGTGGCTCAGTCAGTTGACGGAATAGGATTCGGCGCAGATGTATCCAACGAAGCGGACATTATCCGCGTCGTCGAGGAGACCGAAAAGCACTATGGTCGGATTGATATTTTTGCGTCCAATGCCGGAATCGGAGTATTTGATGTGACACATGCAGCCTCTGCCTCAAACGAGGATTGGGAACGAATCTGGGGCATCAATGTAATGGCTCACATCTATGCAGCCCGTGCAGTCCTGCCAAAGATGATTGAACGCGGAAGTGGGTATCTATTGAACACAGCATCAGCGGCAGGTTTGTTAAGTCAAATCGGAGCCGCCCCCTACTCTGTCACCAAACATGCTGCGGTCGGGTTTGCGGAGTCGTTGGCTATTGCTCACCGTGATCAAGGTATACACGTTTCGGTTCTTTGTCCTCAAGCAGTTCAAACCGCTATGACTGCAGGCGGGGATGGCGGTGTTGCAGGATGGGATGGTATGATAAAACCAGATGCGGTAAGTGACGCCGTGATTAAGGCGATGGACGAAGAACAATTCCTTATTCTTCCACACCCCGAAGTCCTCACCTACATGCAGCGAAAAGCAGCCGACTACGACCGTTGGTTAAGTGGCATGCGTCGCTTTCGAGATAAGTTCAAAGAACTCAAGAGTTGAATTTTGGTTTCATTTTCGGGTTCTCTAGTTCGGCAAACTGTTAATTCGACTCTAATTAGAGTGTTACCAGATCCTCACCGAAGCACGTGCTCCAAAATAATTTTACCTACCGTTCGGTAGAATTTGTGCTTGAATACTCGCTTTAGATGATTTGAATTTCTCTGTCTTTTGCGATTCTCCAAAAATCCGTTAATTCGACTCTACCGTGCCACTTAGCTATGATTAAAACAAGATTCACTGAATTATTTGGAATTGAACACCCCATAGTCATGGGAGGAATGCAATGGGTAGGTCGCGCAGAGCTAGTTTCCGCAGTTGCGAACGCCGGAGCCTTGGGCTTCCTTACAGCACTCACCCAACCTACACCAGAGGACCTTGTCAAAGAAGTGCAACGCTGTCGCGAAATGACCGACAAACCATTTGGGGTCAATTTAACGATCCTGCCTTCACTTAGAAAAATTCCGTATGACGAATATCGACAAGCGATCATCGAATCGGGAATTAAATTTGTCGAAACGGCCGGTAACAATCCCGAACCACACCTGCCTGACTTCAAGAAAGCCGGCGTGAAAGTGATTCACAAATGCACCTCCGTGCGGCATGGAATCACCGCAGAACGGATTGGTTGCGATGCCATCAGTATGGATGGTTTCGAATGCGCGGGACATCCAGGCGAAGACGATGTGACCAATTTGGTTCTATTGCCTATTGCGAGAGACAAAATAAAAATTCCCATGATTGCCTCAGGCGGACTTGGAGATGCGCGGGGACTAGTGGCAGTACTCGCACTCGGAGCTGAAGGCATGAATATGGGCACCCGCTTTATGGCAACCAAAGAGTCGCCGGTACACGAAAACGTGAAACAACAGATGGTAAAGAACGACGAACGAGCGACCGAAATGATTTTTCGCACCTTGAACAATACAACTAGAGTGGCGAGCAATTCAGTGAGCCGTGAAGTCGTTTCGATCGAAGCAAAAGGCAATGCAACGATTGATGACCTATCTCACTTAGTTTCAGGCCAACGAGGAAAAGTTGTCTTCGAAAACGGAGATGTCGAACATGGCATATGGTCGGCCGGAATGATTCAAGGACTGATACACGACATCCCAAGCTGCAAAGAGCTCGTCGATCGCATCGTTGAGGATGCATCCTCAACGATGCGATCGACGAGCTCTTTGCAGCTTGGGATGTCGTGTATCAGTCCTTGA
>Ga0115002_10000548_pt1 | contig 53034 bp, 53 predicted proteins | sample ArcticOcean_MG_C_8_FD_89576 | JGI IMG/M metagenome (GOLD analysis project Ga0115002, IMG submission 89576) | Marine microbial communities from western Arctic Ocean - ArcticOcean_MG_CB11_86 | ecosystem: Environmental > Aquatic > Marine > Oceanic | place: Arctic Ocean: Canada Basin | collected... | reverse complement strand
TGCGAAAGCAATTCGTATCTCAGCTATTGCGAAAGCAATTCGTATCATTGCCTTGCCACCGCCGGATACACTTGCTTGCCCGGAGTGGCCCGCCAGAACAAATGTGGGAGGCAAAGTGAATGGATCATATCTCCGCCAACGGAATTGAGATCGCCTATCGTTTCGACGGTCCCGAGGACGGACCCTGTGTGATGCTTTGCAACGGCATCATGTCGAATTTCACGATGTGGGATCGGCAGATGCCGGCGCTGACCGACCGCTACCGTGTTCTACGCTTCGATAACCGGGGCCATGGCGGTACTGAGCTCACGGCACCACCTTATTCGATGGAGACTTTGGCGGCCGACGCCTGCGGTCTTCTTGACGCACTCGGTATAGATCGCGTGCATTTCGTCGGCGCCTCGCTCGGCGGCATGGTCGGCCAGCTCTTTGCCGTCACCTATCCGGACCGGTTGGCGAGCCTGGCATTTCTCGGCACGTTGTCGGTGATGGGTCCGCCAGAGATGTGGGACGACCGCTTCGACGCCGCGCGCGCCGACGGTCTCACGGCCCTCATGCCGACCATGATGGAGCGCTGGTTTTCGCCCGGGTTCCGTGACTCCCAGGCCGCGATCGTGGCCGATGTCGTCGCAACCGTCACGGCCACGGCGGTCGATGGCTATATCGGCTGCGGCTCTGCGATCCGGGATATGCATCTGACATCGATCCTGAAGGACATCAAGGTACCCACCCTGGTGATGAGCGGCGCCGAGGACCCCGGCGTGCCGCTTGCCGACACCGACATGATCCACGCCTCCATTCCGGGTGCGGAAAAGGCGATCATCGAAGGTGCCCGGCATCTGTTCGGTATTGAGAAACCGGAGGAAACCAACCGCATCCTGCGGGAATTCCTCGACCGGCAGGCATCCCGCTAACAACAACAGTTGTGGTCGCTTGCCCTAACTCGGATACGCTCGATAGCTGAGCCAGACCTGCCAACCGTAGTCGACCGGCAGCGTCACGCCGGTGAGTGCCTTGGCCCGGTCGGAGCAGAGGAAAAAGATCCCTTCGGCCACATCCTCGGGCATCAGCATCTTGGGGATCGCATTGTTGGCGACGATCATATCGTAGTCGCGCTCGCCGGCATCGATCCGTGCCTGCAGCGGCGGCGTCAGGCAGGCCGTTGGCGCCACCGCATTGACCCGCACGTAGTATGGGCCCAGCTCTGCAGCCAGAATTTCCGTCAGTGCCATCACCGCCGCCTTTCCGGGACCGTACGCGGTCAATGGAAAGGCCCGCAGGCTGGTATTCGAGGCGATGTTGAGGATCACGCCCCGTCGGCGCTCCTGCATTCGTGGCGCGATCTCCCGGCAGCACACGTAGAGTCCGCGGACGTTGACCGCGTGCACCCGGTCGTAATCCTCCATCGTGGTCTCTTCGATGGGCATGGGATTTTGCAGCAAGCCGGCCGAATTGATCAGTACGTCGATTGGTCCCTGGTCCCGTTCGACCGCCTCGAACAGGCCGGAGATCTGGGCATCGTCGGCCACGTCGCAGTGCCTGAAGACCGCCTGGCCGCCGTCGGCCTCGACGTCCGCGACCGTACTCTCTGCTCCGGCTTGATCGATGTCGGCGATGACGACAAAATCGCTGCCCTTGGCCTGGCGCAGTGCTGCGCCTCTGCCGATGCCGCTGGCACCGCCCGTCACCACCGTGATGCGTTGGTCCGCCATGCTTCTGGCTAACTTGGGTAGGCTTTGTACGGCGTCGCGACAAGCACACCGCAGTCTACCGGCAGGTTAGTGCCGGTGATCGCCTTGGCGCGGTCAGAGCACAGAAACCAGAAAGCCTCTGCCACGTCCTGCATTTCGGTCAATCGGCCGAGCGCGGCGTCCTTTAGCATCGGCTCAATTTTGCGGATGCCCCGGTCGAAGCGGTCCTGCATCTGCGGCGTGTGCACATAGCCCGGCGAGACAGAATTGACCCGCACGTTATGAGGACCGCATTCCGCGGCCAGGATTTGTGTCAGCGCGATCACGGCCGTTTTGGCGGGCGAATAAGCCGTCACGGCGTAGGGACGCATACCGTACAGCGAGGCGACGTTCGCGATGACGCCCTGGTTGCGCGCCTTCATGCGCGGCACGATGCTCCGGCAGCACAGGTAGACACCCCGATAGTCCACGTCCCACACGCGGTCGTGGTGCTCCATCGGAAGTTCCTCGATGGTCAGGCCGTCCTGCATGATTCCGGCGTTGTTGATGAACACGTCGATCGGCCTGTGATCCTGTTCCACCTGGTCGATGAAACCGTTGACCGATGCTTCGTCGGTGACGTCCAGCGTGTAGTAGGCGGCGCTGCCGCCGGCGGCTTCGATCGCGGCCACGGTCTCGGACCCAACATCATCGAGAACATCACCAATGACCACCTTGTCGCCGCCGTTGACAAAGCGGTGCGCGATTGTCTCGCCGATACCGCGGGCCGCGCCGGTGATCACCGTCAGACGTTGTTCTGCCACCGTGCCTCCGATAGCTCCTGACCCGGCCTCATCCAGCTTGCGCCAACTGGGCTTCGTCCTGACTCACCAACTGGGCTTCGTCCTGACTCAATTGGGCGTTGACCAGCGTCGTGCGGTGCATGCGGCGCTGGTGTTGCTCCTCATCGAAGGGCAGGACGCGGTGCATGGTCGCGCGGTTGTCCCAGAAGATCAGATCCCGTTCCTGCCATTGGTGCGTATAGACGAATTCGGGCTGTGTCGCGAAGGCGACGAGTTCCTCGATGATCTCCAGGCCTTCTTCGGGATTCATCCCCTCGATGTGCGAGATGACGTTGTGGGCCAGGTAGAGCGCGCGCCGGCCCGATTCGGGATGCGTGTGCACGAGGGGCTGCGCAAACGGGGGCAGTTGACGCTTTTGCTCCGGCGTCAGCGGGCCGCGGTGTGGCGTATAATTCTCCCAGTAATAGACGTAGTCGTGCACGGCCCGCTTGTCTTCGAGCCACTGCCGCTTCTCATCGGGCAGCGCGTCGTGGGCTGCGTACATGCCCGCGAACTGCGTTTCGCCGCCTTCGGGCGGGCATTCCAGGCAATAGAATAGCGATCCCAGCGACGGAAATTCCCGGTAGGAATAATCGAAGTGCCAGTGCCGCGCACCGCCGCTTGCCCCGATGTTGCGACCATCCTCCACGATGTTGGAGACGATGAAGATCTCGGGGTGATCCGGCAGGTTGAACTGGGTTGCAATATGGGGTTCCAGCCGGCCGAACCGTTCGCTGAAGGCGATGTGCTGCTCGGGCGTGATGTCCTGGTCGCGGAACAGCAGGATGCCGTTGTTGCACAGCGCATCATTGATCTCGCGGATCGCGTTATCAGGCACCGGCTGGGAGATATCAACGCCGTGGACCTCCATGCCGATCGTCGGCTTCAGAGGCGTAAATGTCGGATTATCGTTGGTCATGGCTGAATTTTCGTCTTTTCAGATCGTCCGTATCGCTCATTCGCAGTAGGTCAGCACCCGGAACGTGTCAAGTCTAGGCATATTAACCACCGAGGGCACCGAGGACACCGAGATGTCAATCATACGTACCGGACGCCGATCCACTGGGCCATCCAATATTAGCTGGCAATTCAGTATTTGTGCGGGCGCTACGTGCCCAAAAAATTCAACACCCGCGCTGCCAGCCCAGCGATAATATTTTAACAAAATATTCCCCATTTACCAAACTCTCGGTGTCCTCGATGTTTAATCCTTACTAGCCGAAATCACGCCCAGCCGCCTGCGAAGGGCATGATGTGGCCGGTGATGAAGTCGCTCTGGTCGGAGGCATAGAACGCCACCAGTGCGGCGACCTCCTCGGGCTTGCCAAGGCGTTTCAACGGAATGCCGCGGGTCATCTTCGCCAGGGTCTCGGGGTCGTTCACGAGTTCCGGCGGGAAGTAGGTCGGGCTCTCGACGTAATTCGGCGCGATGGCGTTGACCTGGATGTTGTCGCGGCCGAGTTCCTGAGCCAGCGACACGGCAAGTGCATTGGTCGCACCCCGCGCAGTGACGTACATGGAATAGTTGGGCAGGCCTCGCAAAGGAGTCGCAGATGTGATGAAGAGGATTTTTCCGTTCTTGCGCTCTTTCATTTGGGGCACCACGGCGCCTGCCATCTGAAACGGAAAGACCACCATCTCCTCCAACGCTGACCGGAGATCGTCCGGGCTCGCCGCCTCGATGGGCGCACGCACGGCGGCACCCGCGTCGTTGCAGATCACCACGTCGATCCGGCCCTGCATGCGGGTCACGTCCGCGACGATGTCGGCGGGCGCCTGCATTCGCGTGACACTGAAATTGGGATTCGCGGCTGCGTAGGCGTCCGCCGTTTCCTCGTTCTTGAAGCTCGCGTCATGGCAAACCACTGTCGCACCCTGGGCCGCGACCTCCGCCGCCACCGGCGTCCCCACGAAATGCTCGACATTGGTGATCAAGACAACCCTGTCCTTCGGCACGTCAATTCTCCTTATTTCCAGGCGCCACTACTGAAATGTTTATCAGTCTTTTGAACCACCGAGGACACCGAGAACACTGAGGGGTGGGGAATGAGGGCCGGCTTGGTCAAGATTGTTATCGCCGAGCGGGTGAAACGTTTATCGATTTTGTTGGGCGCGTAGCGCCCGGAAAAGCATCAAACCGCCACACGAGGCAATATGAATGCCCAGGTTCACCTTCATCAGCTGCACAGGACCGATCCCTCAGTGTTCTCGGTGTCCTCGGTGTTAAATACACTTACAGCAACCCCAATTCACGAAAGCTGGCGTGGCCGAATTTGGCGATGACGACGTGATCGTGGACGGTGATGCCCAGTTTGCCTGCGGCTTCCGCCACGTGCTGGGTGATCTCGATATCGGCCTGGGACGGCGTCGGGTCGCCGCTCGGATGATTGTGCACCAGGATCACCGCGGACGCCGCCACTTCGAGGGCGCGTTTCACGACCTCGCGGGCATAGACCGGCGTGTGGTCGACCGTGCCCCGGCCCTGGACTTCATCGGCGATCAGCCCATTCTTGCGGTCGAGATAGAGCACCCGGAACTGCTCCGTGGTCTCGAATGCCATGACCGACCGGCAGTAATCGATCAGGGCGTCCCACGATCCGATCGTCGGCCGATCGCCCACTTCACCCTTGGTCAGGCGCTGGGCGGCGGCCTGGACGGTCTTCATCGCGATCACCGCCGCCTCCCCGATTCCGTCCACCTCCATCAGTCGTGCGGGCTCCGCCGAAATCACCTCGGCAAAGCTGCCGAACCTGTCGATCAGCTGTTTGGCGATCGGCTTCACGTCGCGGCGCGGGATGGCGAAGAACAGCACCAGTTCCAATAGCTCGTAGTCGGGAAGGGCGTCGGCGCCCGCGTCCATGAACCGCGCGCGCAGGCGCTGACGGTGATCGTGGTAGTGTGGCTTATCCGCCACCGTCTGTGTCGTAAGGCGGGTGATGGAAGCCATTGGGCGATTGCGTGAAGATCTCGCACCCTGTCTCGGTGACGCCGATGGTGTGCTCGAATTGTGCCGTTAGAGACCGGTCCTTGGTCACCGCCGTCCAACCGTCGGAGAGCAATTTCACCTGCCACTTTCCGAGATTGATCATGGGTTCGATGGTGAAGAACATGCCGGGCTTCAATTCGATCCCCGTGCCGGGGTTGCCGAAATGCAGGATGTTCGGTGAATCGTGGAAGACCTGGCCGATGCCGTGGCCACAGAAGTCCCGCACCACCGAACAACGATGGGACTCGGCGTAGGTTTGGATGGCGTGCCCGATGTCCCCCGTGGTCGCACCGGGGCGAACCGTGGCGATCCCGAGCATCATCGACTCGTAAGTGACATCGCACAGGCGTTGCGCCTTCCGGCTGGCCTTGCCAGCCGTGAACATTCGGCTCGAATCGCCGTGCCAGCCGTCGACGATGACCGTCACGTCGAGGTTCATGATATCGCCGTCCTTCAGGGCCCGGTCTCCGGGAATGCCGTGGCAGACGACGTGATTGATGGACGTGCAGATCGACTTGGGAAAGCCTCGGTAGTGCAACGGCGCGGAGACGGCGCCGTGATCCAGCACGAAGGCGCCGCACAGGTCGTCGAGCTTCTCGGTGGTCACCCCCGGAATGACGTAGGGAGTGATGTGGTCGAGCGTCTCCGCTGCCAACCGGCCTGCTTTGCGCATGGCGGCGAACGCGTCCTCGCCGTGGAGCTTCACTTCGGCCGAGCGGCGGGCTGGTGCGTCTATCTGGTCGATATTGCCGTTCATGGTGTCCTGGATGGTGCGCGTTACGGCCGCACGAGCGGCACGGCCTTCGCCACGGTGATTGCCTTGTGCGTGAGTTTACAGGAATAGGCGATAGCCTCAACGCCGCTCGCCATTGCCTGGGTCAGACCCGCGTCGTAGTTCGGATCGATATCGCCGGCAATGGAGAGATGATCGCAGTCGTCGCGCTGGATGAGGTAAACCATCACGGCACGGTGGCCTTCGGCGACCATGTCGGCCATTTCAATCAGATGCTTGGCGCCGCGTGCCGTGACCGAATCGGGGAACTCGGCGGCCCCCGCTTCACGGCTCAGGTGCACGTTCTTGACCTCGACATAACAGGACGGCCCCGATCCTTCGAGGAGGATATCGATGCGCGAGTTCTTGCCGTACTTCACTTCGCGGCGCTGCGAGTCGTAACCCTGAAGTTCTGCGATGGTCCCGGCCTCGATGGCCTCGGCGACCAGGCCATTGGGGTGCGCGGTGTTGATCCCGACCAGCGCTCGGCCGTCGCGCACCAGCTCCCAGGTATAGCGCAGCTTGCGTTCCGGATTGGTGGCTGGCGACAGCCACACCTTGAAGCCGGGTTCCGTGAGACCCAGCATCGAGCCTGGGTTGGCGCAGTGCGCCGTGACCACGTCGCCCGACTCAAGCTCGACGTCGGTCAGGAATCGCTTGTAGCGCTTGATCAAGGTGCCCTTGATGAGCGGATTGGGAAACTTCATGGCCCAAAGGTAATGCCGCTGGCGCCCGACTTCAAACCTCTCTTGTTTTGAATACCGGCACCTTGGCCCCCAGCCCTCTGTGACATCGCTCTTGCCCTCTTGCACACATGACGCCAAGGGTTAAGGATTGCGGCTTCTGTCGAATGATCGGGAATGCGCGAATTGGCCAAGCCGGACTCAGAAAAAACAGCCTGCGTCGTCATCATCGGCAATGAGATCCTGTCAGGCCGCGTGCAGGACATGAACCTCGCCTACATTGCCGGGCGGCTGAACGACTTCGGCGTCCGGCTGCGCGAAGCCCGGGTCATTCCGGATCACGAAGATGCCGTCGTCGCCACGATCAACGAGGTCCGTCAGAAGTACGACTACGTCCTCACCACCGGTGGCATTGGGCCCACCCATGACGACATCACGGCCGAATGCGTGGCCAAGGCTTTCGGCGTCCCGCTCGAGATCAACGAAGAGGCGCGTGCGGCTCTTCAGGCCCGCGTCGGCGGGGACCACTTGAATGAAGCGCGGCTCCGGATGGCGCGCGTGCCCGTGGGCGGGCAGCTGATTAAGAACGCCGTCTCAGCGGCGCCGGGCTTCCAGATGGAGAACGTGTTCGTCATGGCGGGCGTTCCCTCCGTCGCCCAGGCGATGGTCGATGCGCTCGAATCGCGCCTTGCCGGCGGCACGCCGGTGCGCTCGCGGGGGGTTGTGGCCCATGTGTCCGAAGGTGCCGTGGCTGCGGCGCTTACGGCGATTCAGGACCGCTTTCCCGAAACTGATATCGGCAGCTATCCCTTCTACCGGTCGGGCCGGGTCGGTACCACGCTGGTGGTCCGTTCGACTGATATGGACCGCATCGACGTCGTGGTCGAGGAGATCAAGATGATGATCCGCGAGATGGGCGCCGAGCCTGAAGAGGAATTGGAGGCGGTGTGACCGGCAGCACTACCTTCGCGCTGCGGCGTGCCTCACCGGCGGACGCCTCGGCCGTGGCGCACGTCTATGTCAACTCATGGCGCTCGACCTACAAAGGTCTCATTCCCGGCCAGGTGCTTGCCGCGCTAAACGAGGTCAAGCAGACCGGTTACTGGTGGAACGCGCTGTGCGATTCGAAGCCCGGATGCGGCGCGGTGGTGGCCGAAGGCCAGTCGCGCGTCATCGGGTTCTCCGCCTTCGGACCGGCGCGCGAGGACGGCTTCTCGCGCCGGGGCGAGATCTACACCCTCTATCTGCTCGATGCCTATCAGCGTTGCGGGATCGGCCGGCGCCTGTTGTCGGCCAGCGCGGACGACATGGCCGCTGCCGGATTCTCCTCGATGTGTGTCTGGGTACTCGCGGCCAACCCGGCACGGGAATTCTACGAGCGCCTCGGCGGCGTCGAATTGTCGACACGTGACATCGGCTTCGCCGGCCGCCGCCTCGATGAGGTCTGCTACCTCTGGCCCGACCTCCGCCGCCTCGAAGCCCTCGAAGAGCACTGAACGACTCCAGTCTCTCCCCTAAGCTACAAATCCTTATCTAGGGAAGGTTAGATTGGGGCGGCCCAAATGATCTCCTCTCACCTTGTAGGGGGGACGCTGGGAGGAGAGTGCTTTGCGAGTTGTTCGCTATCCTACGTCGACGTCCGCCTTCTCTTCCCGGTAGACGCCGCCGCACCACGTTGCGACAATCGCCGCCACGCGGGCGTGGCGAAATGGTAGACGCAACGGACTTAAAATCCGTTGGGCGAAAGCCCGTGCTGGTTCGAGTCCAGCCGCCCGCACCAAGGTTTCCCTTGGGTCTCAGGTTGTAGGTGGACGCTCAGCAGGCAGGTGCGAAAAACGTGCGCATGCGCACGGTTCGGCAAATGTCTCAGGTCGGCGACATTTGGCCTGGACCGGCGAACCCGCTGTCCACGCCGAGTGGTTTCTAGCACCAGAGCCGCCCACCGAACCCTTCAACTCAAGCCCGGCATAACCGTCGCTAGGCCAACTCCATTCTGGCAGCACCTACGCATCGACGTTGTGGCAGGGCCGGATGGGCCACGTGGGCGCACAGGTGCTGTGCAGGACGATCTGCGGTGTCTGGATGAAATATTCGTGGACGTCGAGCGGGAATCCATCATGGAATTTGACGGCGGTGGAGTGCGACGCGGAACTCAGGGAGTTCCTCACGCGGCGTCGCCTGCTCGATGAAGATGCGTCTCAACAGGCTGTCAGGGACGCGCTGACGAGGTTCCTGTGTGGCTGCGTTTATGAGGACCTAGACGCGGCCTGAGCAATTTTCAGCCTAAGAGATAAAACCCGCTCATGGAGAGCGACAGGAGGACGCCATAAACCAGCCATGCTCCTGTCACCGTTTGCCAACTCAACACCTTCATCCACTTTTCCTGCCGCATTTCCATCTCTACCCCCGATAGAAAGAGCATCCGTGCTGCTAATGCCAGATATGTCGTAGGCAGCAGGTGACATCGCCAGTGACGTGCATCACAGTGCTTCACCGTTGCATGTGATGCTGGTCACAGAAGTGACGGTATGCGTTTGAATGGAAGGTTGTTGATCTACGTCTGCATTGGGAGGAAAAGCCGACTTAGATTGTCGGTGTCGAAATAGGCAGCTCGTGACCCTTATCAGAAGCGGGAAATTCGCCGATAGTGGTTCTCTGCGCATTTCGCCAAGAATTTTTCATTCTGATTTCATCTTGGAGGATCGTAATGATTGAGCGGCCCATTATCGTTCTCGGCTGTCCGCGCTCGGGTACGCTGCTCGCCGCCCGCCTGCTCGGCCAGTGTGAAGAGAACTTCCTGATTACCGAACACAGGGACAAAGCTGTGTGTCCGGAGGACCGGTCGGGTCGCTCTGACAACGAAATCTGGTGGCGCCACTGCACCTTTGAGACCTGGGATCATGAGAATAGCCGGCTCGCTGGTGGAGACGCCCGTGTTCGACCAGACCGTGATCGAGTCGATGGCCGGAATCTATCGCGGCATGGCCCAAGGGGCGCGGCTGGTGCTCAAGAATCCACAGCATGTCACGCGAGTCCCCTTTCTCAAGGCCATGTTCCCGAACGCCCTGTTCGTGTTCTGCGTTCGCCATCCCTGGCACACCATCCAGTCGATGAGCATCAAGGAATTTCGTGCGGGCCAGTTCCGTGACAAAAGCGTCTTGCGGACTACGGAGAACTTGACCTTGCCCCAGAATCAACTCCTTCGCGCTGCGCATTCATGGAGCTTCGCCATCGAGACCTATCTCGCTGAACGCGATGACGCGTGGATTTCGCTGCGTTACGAAGACTTGGTTTCGAGAGCCGACGAAGTATTTGCTGAGCTGTTCACGTTCCTTTCGATTGACGATGACCGGGCCCAGAAACGGGCGACCTATCTGCCTAACGAGCCCGTTTCCAATTTCTACGTTGCGAAACGGATGTTCGCCGAAAGCGCTTACCAGAACGAGATCATCAACGCGATCCAGCCGGGCTGTGAGGTGTTCGCCTACGAGCCTTCGCCCGCCGCGTTGCGGTCGGATGCGACATCCTATTATCTGGACTTTGCCACATTGAAAAACCAGCGCTCGCGCATGAAAAAACTTTGGCGTGGCGTCTGCGCCAAGGTTTCGGGTGTTTGAGGTGAAACGGGTGAACTTTGTTTGGAATCTTCAACGGCTTGGACCTCGCGCTTTCTTTTCTGATCTTCGCTCCATATCGCAACCGCAAAAAAACGACTACAAAAACGATTGAACAGACAATTACTGCGCTCATGAAATCCAAACCCTGGACTTGAGCAAACAACCAGATGGAGCCCGATCCAAGAGCAGGCAGAAGAAGTTTAAGAATGTGCTCGTTCGCACCCTTCTTGATGATTTCCCACATCACCCCGGCCCTTTATGAATTCTCACAGACTCCGTAAGAGCTGGTTTCTCAGTCATGCATCACCAGCGAGCATATAGGCTGGGATAATACTGAGCGTTGTAGGGGCTGGGCAAATGAAGTGACCATTTCGGTCCGAAAAGCTCTTACGGGCATTACACGAATTATCTGACCTGACAGGAGATTCACGGTCGGCATAGCTTGTCGGATACGTCAATCTACGTCCCCGCCCGCTACAACATTTCTCTAACTCAAGATGCTCCCTTAGTCCGGCCTGCTGATGGCAACTGCGAACTGGTGATGGCGCGGTGGTGGTTGGTGCCATCCTGGTCGAAAGGTCTGGGGTGGCGTTTCTGCCAAAAAAGACTTTGTAGAGCCTCTGGTAGGTTCAAGGCATATGAACTTTGATGAACTTGTATGCTTCCTCAAAACTGTCCTTAGCCGTTGCCGCATCGAAGCCTGGATGGGTGCGAACCGCGAATCCGTGGCGAATTCCGTCATAGTACTTGAACGTGATCGGTCGCTTAAGCGACTGCGCACGTTCTTCCAAACTCCGCATACCTTCGATCGGCGCCTGTTCATCCTCGGTGCCGTGCATGATGAGGGTCGGGACTGAAATCTTCTCCGTCAAGTCGTAAGGCTGCAGCCCCGGCTGCGCCTGCTCGGGCCTAAAGGCGAAACCATGAAAGACGATGACGAGCCGGACATCCTGATGCGCCGTAGCCGCCATAAGCGAATGCACTCCGCCACGGCAAAATCCGGACACTGCAAGGCGGCTGCGATCAACATCCGACCGGGCGCGTAGATAGTTCAGTGCTCCCGAAAGGTCCGTGGCAACCTGAGAATCAGGAGGATCATCTCCTCGAATTTTCCAGCCGTGTAGGAAGGCGAGATATCCCCAGCCACCGAGCCGATCGGCGATCTCGGTATAGCCGTCCTCAGGACCGGCAACACCGCGCAGAATCAGTACTGCAGGGTGCGGCCCGCCTGCATCTGGAACGGCAATATAACCAGAGAGCTCCGTCTTTCCGTCGCCGCTCAGATAAGTGGATCGCTCTGTTTGCACCATTTATTCGCTCCCGCTTGTGTGCACCGGCCAACCAATTCTTCGATTTCCTTGTTTTTTCATCAGGTGTTGGACACATGCTCATAACACAGTGAAGCCTATCGCACTTCCGGCCTTGTTGATCGCCTTTCCTCGGCTTAGCCTCTTTCTCCCCGACTTGATGAGGTAAGCAGGATCATTGTGACGAACGGCGCACCATCGACAGCTCCTGGGAGCAAGCGCGTCGAGTTCTGGGACACGACGTTGCGCGATGCTCAACAGTCGCTGTGGGCGACGCGCATGTCTACGGACATGATGACTCCGATCGTGCCGGTGATGGACGAGGCCGGCTACTTCAACATCGAGGTCGGCGCCGGCGTCATGTTCGACGCCTGCGTTTACCACCTCAAGGAGAATCCCTTCGACCGGCTGCGCACGCTGGCGCGCTTGTTGCCGAAGACGCCGATCAGCCATGGCCTCCGTGGTCAGAACGTATTCTCGTGGGACATCGTCGCCGACGACGTCATCGACCTCGTGGTCCCCGCACTGGTCGCCTGCGGCGTGCGGCGGCTCATGGTTTTCGACTCGATGAACGACCTGCGCAACACCGCGCGCATCATCCGCATCGCCAACGACCTCGGCGTCTACATCATCGGACTGCTGGTCTACACCATCAGCCCCGTGCACACCGATGCCTATTACGCGGAGAAGGCGAAGGAGTACCTCGCCCTCGGCGTCGACGACGTCGAACTCAAAGACCCGGCGTCGCTGCTCACTCCGGACCGCGTGCGCACCCTGGTGCCGGCGCTAAAGCAGGCGATCGCCGGCGACGATGGACAGTCGCGCGCGCGCCTGCACATCCACACGCACTGCACCACCGGGCTCGGCCCGCTGGTCTGCCTCGATGCCCTCGACCTTGGTGCCGATGTCTTCCATACCTGTACCGGACCGCTCGCCAACGGTGCTTCCCAGCCGGCAGTCGAGCTGATCGCGGCTGAGGCCCGAAACCGCGGCTTCGAGGTGCCGCTCGACGACGCCGTGCTGGCGCGCATCGCCACCTATATCCGCGAACTTGCAATCCGCGAGGGCAAGCCGCTCGGCCATCCTGCGGCTTACGATCCGGCGCACTACCGCCACCAGCTGCCGGGCGGCATGATCAGTAACCTCGAGAGCCAGCTCGCCGAGATCGGCATGGCCGGCCGCATGAGCGAGCTGCTCGAAGAGATTTTCCGTGTGCGCGAGGAGCTCGGTTATCCGATCATGGTCAGCCCGCTGTCCCAGTTTGTTGCCGTGCAGGCGCTGCTCAACCTCGTACAGAGCGAGCGCTATGGCGTTGTCCCCGTCGACATTCGCAAGTATGCCCTCGGTTGGTACGGCCGGCCCGCCGTGCCCATCGACCCCAACCTGCTCGATCACCTGACTGAAGGCGCGGAACCGATCACCGAGCGTCCCGGCGCCCTGATCCCGCCGATGATCGAGCGCTTTCGCAAGGACCACGGGCCCTTCGACTCCGATGAGGATCTAATCTTGGCGTTGTTCTACAAGCCCAAGGTGATGGAAGAGTATCGCGCCGCCCAGGCCGGCAAAGCCTCCGCGCGGACACTGACGCCGCACACCCCCGTGGCCAAGCTCATCGCCGAACTCGCCAAGCGTCCGGAGGTCAGCTATCTCCACGTCGACAAGGCCGGCACGAAACTCACGCACGTCGCCTGACCCCTTGCCCCGGAGGGCTTCCGCCGTGACCGATGACACTTTCCCAGATCCCGCGCGGCTGTTCTCGCTCGCCGGCCGCGTCGCCCTCGTCACCGGCGGCTCGCGCGGGCTCGGTTGGGCGATGGCCGGCGCGCTCGCCGCTGCCGGCGCCCACGTGGTCCTCGCCGCGCGTGACACGACCGCCCTCGAAGCTGCCGCCGCGATTCTCTCACGTCAGGGCCTGTCGGCCTCGACCGTCGCCTTTGATGTCACCGACGAAGCTGCGGCGACCGCTGCCGTTGCCCGTACCGTTGACGCCCACGGCCGTCTCGATGTCCTTGTCAACAACGCCGGCATCGTCCAACGCACGGCGCTCGCCGATACCGGCACAGCCGAATGGCGGGCGCTGATGGCAGTCGACCTCGATGTTTGCTTCGTCCTTTCGCGGGAAGCGGCAAAGCCGATGGTAACGCAGGGCTGGGGCCGTATCGTCAACGTCTCGTCGGTGCTCGGTGTCGTCACCCGGCCCGAGGCCGTCACCTACACTGCCGCCAAGCACGCGCTGCACGGGCTGACGAAGGCGATCGCTGTCGACCTCGGCGGCACCGGTGTCACCTGCAACGCCCTGCCGCCCGGTTTCTTCGCTACCGAATTCAATGCCGAAGCGCGCAATGACCCGGCGTTCGTCGAGCAGATCGCCGGCCACACTCCGGCGGGACGCCTCGGCGAGGTCCACGAACTCGCCGGTGCCATTGTCTTTCTCGCCTCCGAGGCCTCGTCCTATGTCACCGGCCACGTCCTCATGGTCGACGGTGGTATGTCCGTCGCCATCTGGGCTTGAGAGGTTCTAGAGGTCGCGGGAATGTTGAATTTCGACGGTCGGTATCGACGACAGGCCTGCTAGAGTTTCGTTCTTCTTCAGGATGACTGGAAAATCCCCGAACCCGAGACCCTGTGACGTCGCAGCATTCGCCCACTCATCGAATTTAGGCGGCGTTCTTATTCAGCGAAGCAAAAAAAAGGAGAGGCAAAACGAATTGCCTCTCCCGCATATTTACTGTTCCGGCAACGTTTAGAGCACGCCGCCCTTCTCGAGAACCTTGATGAATTTGTCCATGCCCTGCTCTTGCAGAATCCGGCGGGCAATCTTCGCGTCGAGCCCGATTTTCTTCTGGTCCTGCCACACGGCAAGGGCGCCCGCCCGCCAAAGATCCATCTCTGCTGCGGTGGGCTGGTACAATTTCGCGCCATGGTCGATCAGGCGCTGCTCGAAGTCTTTTCTCCATTCGGAGTCATAACCCCATTGCAGGCGCTGGAAAGAATCGCCGGCCATGTCGACAGCCTTTTTGAGGTCGGGTTTCAGGCCGCGATAGAATTTCGAGCCGATATAGAGCCCATTAAAAACGATGGCGCCTCCCGTCAAGGTGACGTGGTTGGCAACTTCGTACATTTTGGTCACTTCGACCCACACCGTGGGAATGTACATGCCATTCACGACATTGGCTTGAAGCCCCATATAAAGCTGCGCCCAATCGTAGGGAACGGGCTGTGCGCCCCATGCCTTGAACAGGTTGAAGGCGGCCGGGCTTTTGGTGACCCGGATCTTGATCCCCTTCAGGTCATTCGGAACACGGACTTCGCGGACGTTGTTGATTGTGTGCCGATACCCACCGTTCACGATGACACCGAGCATCCGGAGCTTCATGTTCTTTTCCATGGGAACATTCAGCTCGTCGCGCAGCCAATCGGTGGAGATCTGGTTCGCCCATTCCAAATCCTTGAAGATGTAGGGCAAATTCAGCAGATCGATGTCGGATCCGAACGCACCGGCATTTTCCGTCGAGGCCGTTGCAAGGTGGATCAAGTTCCCCAGCATCTGTTCGATACAGGTATGTTCGTTGCAAAGCCCCGTCAGGAGCTGTTTTTCCACCTCGATCTGGCCATTGGAGAAATTCTCCAGCCGGGGAACGAACACGTTCAATAACGTCTGAGCCATTCCGGTAATTTCGGGCTGGGCCGAACCCAGCACCCAAGTCTCGGCGGCATTGCTGGTATTAGCCGTGAATATGCTGCTCCCAAGCATCGCGGCAAGCGCAACGCTAGCCACCGTGCTCCTGCGAATATTCGAAATTATTCTCAACTTAAGCCTCCATGCGTTAAGTGGCGAGTATTAGGTCTGTATTTGTACATAACGAACATTATTTCATCATATAATCGTAGTAATAAACGACAAGCAAGCAATCATTTCGCGCGAGAAACACTAATCATTTTATTCGCGCGATCAAGTATTGCCGACGTCGGAGTTCCAACGGTTTCGCGAAAGCCGCTACGCGACTATCCGACCCTCGCCCTCGAAATAATTTCTGACTGCTTACTGACGAAAATATACAGCGCTATCGTGATGAAGGACAGGTCGCCTGCATTATTCGTATCCAAATACGATGGTCGCGTAGGCAGTTCAATTAGCGAGGGTTCGAATGACCCCGCATCATTGCGCCGCTCAGCCGTCCCAAACCTCCTTGGGCAGGGGCAGACCGGCCAGATCACGTTCTATGAGCGGACCGTCGGCGGCAATGTTCAGCCCTTCCAGGACGAACAGCAGCTGGCGCACGTGCTGGGCCGTGTGCCACGTGGTCCGTTCCAGGGTCTCGTGCAGGGTCTGGGACCCGTAGTAGGTCTCGATGGCGGCATCGAAATCGGCATCCACACCCGCCACCGCCCACCACTCCAATAGTCCTTGCCGCGCCGTCTCGCCGTGTCCGGCGATGTCGGCAAAGGTGATCAGCGCGTCCCTCGGCGCTTCGACCAGTGAGTCGTAGCTCAACTCGCCTCCGGCGGTGACACCGAGAAAGGCACGGGTGATCTGAAAGACATGGTGGGTGAGTTCCCGATACGTGCGTGGCCGTCCGGGCAGATGCTCCGCCATCTGATCGTCCGGCATTTGCCGCAGATAACGCTGCGCGGCCGACAGCACCGTATCCAGTCGCCCGACCAGTTCGTCCGGCGGTAGGATGTCCGCGGACACTTCGTCGAGTCCGAGAAACGCGTTGACCTCGCGCAAATTCTGGCCGCTGACATAGCCGCGGCCCTTAGCGACCACCGGCACATTACGTGCGCCCAGCTGACGCAGTTGTGTCAGTCCGCTCTCGCTGGCGGCAACATCGATTGATTCGAAGGCGACCTCACGGGCCGACAAGCGCTCCTTGACGCGGAGACAGGCCGTTCATCCGGGGTGCCAGAAGACTCTGATCGCTTCCGTCATGACCGGCAGCTTACGCGACACCGACAATTTAGGCGATGGGCGCGGCGCCGGACGGGACGACAGTCATCCCCTCCACGGCGTTCGATCGGCGGGTCATCTGTCCGTCTCGTTCCGTCGCCGGAGAAACATGCGTAAGAGCCGAAATATCAGTGCCGGATTCAAGGGCGATTGCAGGCGGCCCGCCGGATCTCCGGGTGCCTGGGGATCGATGCCGCGGGTGCCGATGAATTTCTCGGCACAACCGCACCCCTCGCTCAGCGCAATCCGTTCGAGATAAAACCGCCCGAACGATTTCTCGGCGCTCATGCCGCCGGTCGATAGATGTTGTTCAGGCCGCAGACGTCGATACCGCGCACCAGGTGGAGCTGGCGGTTCGCGTTGAAGGCCTTCCCCTGAACACCTTGCTGGATTTCCAGTTCCTGGTCGAAATGCGAGGTCGTCGGCATGTAACGGTATGCCAGCCCACCCCGGCGGGCGCCCGACGTATTGGGCTCGGCTCCGTGCAGCACGAAGGGGTGATGAATCGACACCATGCCAGGCTCCAGAATGACATCGACCGGCTCGGTCGCGGGCAGTTCGCCGTCGGACAGCTCCTGCTTCAGGACAATGTCGTCCGCGTTACTAGTTAAAGTGCGAAAGTTTTCGTCCAGGCTTGTAAGATCCGGGGATGATCCGCATGCAGCCGTTCTCGGGCGTGGAATGATCAAAGGCAATCCACGCGGAGCAAGCCGCCATGGGCACGATCGGCCAGTACGCGGCGTCCTGATGCCAGGGTATTCGCTTGCCGTGGCGGCCGCTTTTGCAGAAAAATGCCGATGCCCAGATGATAAGGTTCTCGCCAAGCAGTTGGGCAATGGACTCGAGAATCTCGGTCTGAATCCCGAAGTCGAGCCAAGCGGTACTCGGGTCGGTCTCAATCACATTGGGGAGATAGTCCGGATCAAGGTCCGGACTCGCTGTGAACAGCGCTTCCGCACTCTCTTAGATAGAAGAGATGACGTCTTCGCCCAGCTGGAACGCCGGAGTGACCTGGCCGGTCTCGTGATATTGGGCGACTTCTTCGGGTGTAAGCATGGTTCAAGTCTATTTGTTGACGGTGCGGTGAACAAGAAGGTCGTCATGCGCTTGAGCGTGCAGCAAGTTCCCCCTTAGAGTTCAAGAGGCGCGCCCGCACACGGCGGATGAGGCTGGCACAAGGGGGAACGCACGATGGCAACGCGACCGGGCGACAGCACCACCCCATGGCGCATCAAGGGTGATTGGTGGGATCTCTGCAACTGTGGAATCGGGTGCCCTTGCCTGTTCGGCGAGAACCCGACCCTCGGTTATTGCGAGGGGATGTGCTCACCTACATCATTAGGGAAGGTCATTACGGAGACGTGGATCTCGGTGGTCTGACCGTCATCTTCATCGTCCATTTCGAGGGAGAGCTCTTCGACGTGAACCGGGAGATCGGCGTTCTCATCGACGAGCGTGCCGATGATCCCCAGCGCGAAGCGCTGGCGATTATATTTACCGGACGCTCCGGCAGCGTGTTCGGGGCGATGCGCGACTTGACGAAAAGCCTCGATGGGATCGAATACGTGCCGATCAAGGCCAGCCAGGACGAAGAGGAATGGAAGGTGGAGGTCGCGGGTTTGATCGAAGGTCTGGGCGGGCCGTTCCGCAAGTTCCTGGTGCCCGAGGGCGAGACCTGCCGCATCACCAACGCGCCGCGACCCGAAGTCGTGCCCGGCATCGTCACCATCGGCCACGCCCTGCGTAATATTATAACGGGTCCGTTTGGTCGTACCTGGGACTGGACCGGGCGTTCGGCGAAGCACATTGGCTTCGACCTCAGCGGACCGGACGATTTCACCTGGAAAAACGAGTAACCACGCTATGGCCACCAACGAGATCACCGGCGCCCGCTACCTCGCGGAATCCCTCAAGCACCTCGGCGTGACGCACGTCTTCTTCATGGACGCTGTCCTGCGACGCACCCTTGTCGAGATGGAGCAAGTCGGGATCAAGCGCATGCTGGCCCACTCTGAGAAGGCTGCCGCCTACATGGCCGACGCCTACGCCCGGGTGACCGGGCGGGTTGGCGTCTGCATGGCGCAGTCGGTCGGCGCGGCCAATCTCGCGGCAGGGTTGCAGGACGCCTGGCTGCACCGCGCGCCGGTCCTCGCCATCACGGGCCGCAAGCCGCCGGGCTGGCGCGACCGCAACGCCTATCAGGAGATCGACCACGCACCGCTCTATGAGGCGGTCACCAAGATGCATGCCGACGTCGAGTCCATTGCCGACCTTCCGCGCTACCTCGAGCAGGCTTTCCGTGAGGCGACGGACGTCACGCCCCGGTTGAGATTGAGGCCGCCGCCGCGCGTCTCGCCAAGGCGGAGAAGCCGGTTCTGGTCGCGGGGACTGGTGCCGTGCAGGCGGGCGCTCACGATGCAGTCCGCGCGCTGGCCGAAGCGCTCTTACTGCCCATCGCCACCTCGCTTGGCGCGCGCGGCATCGTGCCCACCACGCATGCGCTCCACATCGGCGTCGTCGGTACCTATTCGGCGCCTATTACCAATCAGCTCGTCCACGAGGCCGACCTCGTGCTCTACGCCGGTTGTCACACGGGCGATCAGGTGGCCAACGATTGGACGGTCCCTGCACCCGGTACGGCGGTCATCCAGATCGACGTCGACGGCCTTGAGGTGGGCCGTAATTATTCGGGCGTGACGGGGGTCGTAGGCGATCCGGGCATCGCCCTTAACGATCTCGCTGCCGCGATGGACGGTGCGTCTGGCTGGAAGGGCTGGGCGGCCGATGCCGTCGGGCGCTTTGACGCGTGGCGCGACTCCATGGCAGCGCACAAGGCGTCCGATGCCGTTCCAATGCGGGTCGAGCGGCTGTGCCATGAAATCAGCGAAGCGCTGCCCGAGGACGCCATCCTGGTCGCCGATACGGGGTATTCCGGCATCTGGACGGGCACGGTGCTCGAACTCAAGCACCCCGGCCAGATGTACCTGCGCGCTGCCGGCTCGCTCGGCTGGTCGCTGCCCGCTGCGCTGGGTGCCAAGTGCGGCGCCCCCGACCGGCCCGTGGTCTGCTTCACCGGCGACGGCGGCCTTTACTACCACGTGCCGGAACTGGAGACGGCGCGTCGCCGCGGCTTGCCCGTCGTCGTGGTCAACAACAATTCCGGCTTCGGCCAGGGAGTCGATAAGGTGCGGGAGATTTACGGAGACACGCCGGGAAATCCCGATGAGATGAACCGCTTCAGCAACACCAACTTTGCCGAGGTCGCTCGCGCCTTCGGTATCGAAGGCATCCGCGTCGAACGGCCCGACGAGATTCGCCCGGCGCTGGAGCGCGCACTGGCAATGAAGGCGCCCGTCCTGATCGACGTCGTGACGGATGTTGAGCCGCGTGCGCCAGCGGCTTGGACGCCAAAGGCAAGCACCTCGTGACTGGCATGAAAGTGTCGCTCATCGGCTTCGGCGGTATTGCCCGCACGGTGGTCCAGTATCTATCCGAGCTGGCACCCGGGGCGACCGTCTCTGCGGTTCTCGTCCGTCCGGACTATGCCGATGCGGCTCGCGCCGATCTCGATGCGTCGATCATCGTGGTCGACAACATCGACGATCTCCTCGCTCATGACTCCGACGTCATCGCCGAATGTGCGAGTCAGTCAGCCGTCACCGAATTCGGGGAGTCCGTACTGACTGCCGGCCGCGACCTGATGATCGCCTCCGTCGGCGCACTCGCCGATGCCACGCTGGCGGATCGCCTGCGGGCCGTGGCTGAGGAAAACGGTGTTCAGGTCTTTGCGCCCGCCGGTGCCGTTGGCGGCATGGACGCCTTGTCGGCGGCGAAGACGGCGGGACTGAAGTGGGTGCGGTACCGGTCGCGCAAACCTCCGAATGCCTGGCGCGGTTCGCCGGCCGAAGATATCTGCGATCTTGACGATATCGTCGAGCCGGTCGTCTTCTACACCGGCACCGCCCGCGAGGCGGCCCGGGATTACGCCAAGAACGCCAACGTCGCGGCCACGGTGGCGCTCGCGGGTCTGGGTTTCGAGAAAACCGAGGTCGAGCTCTGCGCCGACCCGAGCATTTCGTCGAACGTTCACGACGTGACTGTCGAAGGTGCGGCTGGAACCTTCCAGTTCGAGCTCGCCGCCAAGCCCTTCCCCGACAACCCTAAGACCTCGATGCTGGCCGCCTTCAGCATCGTCCGCGCCCTCGCCAACCGCACCACCGCCCTCGTCGTCTGAGTTGTTCGGAACGGCAGTGTTCTCTGTGTCCTCGGTGGTCAAGAACCTACCGCTCGAACAACGGCGCCTCGGCTTTGTAGCCGCTCCAGGCGAACCAGTAGGCGATGTGACCGGGCAGCCGGGCGAGGGTTTGGCCATCCTCTCCGACCAATGACTCCTCTTCGATCTCCCAGCGCTGGCCATCCGATTCGATGATATCGGCACTCCCAGCCGCAGCTGTGAAATCGCGGCCGCGGGCGTCATAGGCACGGACCGTTCGCGAGGCCGCATCGCCGATCAGGACGACATCGAGCGTGCCGATGCGGTCATTGATGACCCGCCCACCGTTAAACTCCGACAACGGCCAGGCTTTCTCGTGCACGTCGCTACGTAGCGCAAAGACGAAGTCCTTCGGCTTCAGTCGCGTATCCTTGACCAGCGCCGGGAACATCAGATCGGGGCTCGAGAAGTAGCCGGCATACGGACGGCCCGGCGTGTAATCGCGGTCGAATCCCGTGTCGAGAGACAACACCTTGGTGTCCGCATGGCGCGCCAGCCAGTCCTTCCAGGTCGTAATGGCCACGGGCCGCACGATGAGCTCGATGCCCGAACCGGTGAGCGGCCCGACCACGGGGCGGCCGGTAAATTGGTTCCACAGCGAATGGGTCTCCTGATCGTACATCAGCTTGTTTGAGCGAAACAGGAAACCTGACGAGCCGAAGATGAAGCGTTCCGACCGTCCCTCGACCTGCGTCTCGAACAGGATGCCCGAGCCGCACAGGGTGCAGTACGCCAGCGCCACCGGCACGCCGCCGATGACGTCGTTGAACATCTCGTGCCAGTCCAGCATGCGCATTGGGTAGGCTCGCGCGTCGCCGTTGATCTCCACTCCGAAGACCAGCTCACCGCCGGTGATGTAGGTCGCGTCCGCGGGCGACAGAAGTTTCGGATCGTTCAATGCCGGGATGCCGTCCTTGAGGACGCCGCCCCAGACGATCTCCTCAAGGCGGACCTCATGTTTCACGCCGCGCCGCAGGAAGAGGCGAAAATCGACGTCGATCAGCGAGAACAGATCGGCCTTGAAGGCATCGAACCCGTCGAAGGACTCGATCTCCGGATGGCTTTCCTGCCACAGCATCCAATCTTCCCAGCCCTCACCGGGTCGCGCCTGTGTGACGGCTTCCAGGGTGTCGCGTGTGGCGTGGTCGTCGTCGCGGATGTAACGCAGGGTTTGGATCAAGGCCGCCGCGACGTCGGGATTGCCGCGCGCCGCCAGCGCCGCCAGCGACTCGCGCCGCCGTTCAGGATCGCCGACCAGAAGTTGACGGACCTGAGCCTCGATACCTTCCCCGGCTTCTCTGACACGGTCCTGTGCCTCGGCATCCAAGGAGAACATAACGACGGCGGCGAAAAGGCATCGGGAGATAGATGACGTGCGCATGGTGTGATCCACCTTGTCTTCAGCCGGGCATCCGAATTCGAGTGCTGCTACAGTCCCCGTTCGTGGCCCGTGCGTCGGGGCTCAATGGAAATACTCCATCACGGGAATACTTCATCAGGGAGATAGGTCATGAACAGATATTTCAACCCATCCGACATCGCGCCGCCTGCCGGCCGCTACAGCCAAGGCGTGGAGATCACGAATCCCGGGCAAACTCTTTATATCGCAGGGCAGGTCGGAATCCGGCCCGACGGGTCCTTGCCTGAGGACATGGAAGAACAGGCCGAACAGGCCTTTCTCAACATCCAGGGTGTCCTGCGCGGGGCCAATATGGACGTCGAGAACCTGGTTTCGATCCGGACGTATTTGCTGAGCCGTGACGAACTTCCCAAATTCCGCGCCGCACGCGATCGCGTATTCGGCGATGTCGCGCCCGCAAGCACCTTGCTGATCATCTCCGGCCTGGCTCAGCCCGAATGGCTCATCGAAGTCGACGCCCGCGCCTACAAGTAGGCCGTGAAAAAAAGAACAAAAACCCCCATCCCAACCCTCCCCCATCAAGGGGGAGGGGGTAAATTTCTGTAGATTCCAGTTCGTTCCTCCCTCGTGCAAGAGGGGAGGGGTCTTACTGAAAGCAGCAAAGTTGTCCCTCCCCCTTGATGGGGGAGGCTAGGTGGGGGTGTGTGTTCTTTTATTCTCCGCCCGCGAACCAAACCCGTTCAGCTCGCCTTGACCTCGACGAGGACATTGCGGAACCGGGAGTCGCCGATGTTCTTGGCGTCATGGGTGGAGCCTTCCTTGCCGCCCACGACTTCGCCGGGCTCCATGGTGACGGTATCCACGGTGCCGTCATCCCGATGGATCTCCAGCGTGGTGCCCTCGACCACGTAGTAGAAATAATTGTTCTTATGCGTGTGCATCCCTGAAGCCTCACCCGGGTCGATGATCAGATTCCAGACCTTGACCTCGTCATCCTCAAAAATGACCCTGGTACCAACTTCCGCCATGACAACCTCCCATTCGTTTTCCCGAGTCTAAACGCGATACTCACTCCACGGCCACCCGTGGCTGAACCGGCCTACCGCCCACCGGCAACTTCGAGGCAGGTGGCGGTGACATAGCTTGCCTCGTCGGAGCACGCCCAGACGATGAGGTTGGCGATCTCCTCGGGCTCTCCCATCCGGCGCAACGGGGCCTCCCGGTTGACGGCTTCGGCCGCGACCGAAAGGTCGACCTCGTTGCCATCCCAGATCTCGGTCCGGGTCGCGCCGGGACGTACCGACACCACGCGGATGCCCTCGGGCCCGACTTCCTTGGCAAGGCCGAGCGTGAAGGAATCGAGCGCCCCTTTGGTCGCCGCATAGGGCACGTCGCGTGGCCAGCCACCCGTCCGGGACGAGATGGATGAGACATTGACGATCACCCCACCCGGGCCGCCCAAACGGGTCGACATGCGGTTGATCGCCTCTTTCGCGATCAACGCGGGTCCTATCACGTTGACGTCGAACGTCCGGCGAAACTGCTCCAAATCGAACTCTGCGATCAATGTGTCGTAGTCGATACCGGCGTTGTTGACCACAGCATCGGGTGTGCCGAGTTCCGCATCGATTTCCCGGAACATGCGGAGGATATCTTCCTCGACCCCGACATCGCCCTGTACAGCCATCGCTTTCTGGCCGGCCGCCCGGATGCCCTCGGCAACGGCCTCCGCTTTGTCCATCGACTGGCTGTAGTTGACTGCCACATCCCAACCGCGCTGTCCCGCTAACCGAGCCACCGCGGCCCCAATCCCTCGGCTGCCACCGGTCACCAGCATCACACCCATACTCGACCTCCTGACCTTCTCTGAGTGATCTAAATCAAAATTCGTTCAAATGTCACGGCTTCGCCTCAGTCTTAACCGGTCATTAAACGTCCCGGCCTCATGATCGGGGTGGAGCGACGTGGTCAGAGGGTACGACCATGCAAAGTGTCTATACGACCACGAAGATGTGGCATTTTCCGGACAGGCTTGCTGCCCTTGCCGGGGATCGGCCGGCGGCGCCGGTCCATGTCCGCATCAAACCCACCAACGTCTGCAATCACAGTTGCTATTTCTGCGCCTATCGCACCGACGCCGTGAGCCTGGGCCAGGATATGGTCGTTCGAGACCCGATTCCCCAGGAGAAAATGTCGGAGATCGTCGAAGACCTGATCGAAATGGGAGTCGAAGCGGTCACGTTTTCCGGCGGCGGGGAGCCGCTGCTTTACCCCCTTCTCACGGAAACCGTGATCCGGCTCGCCGAAGGCGGGATCCGTATCGGCACTCTGACCAATGGTTCTCAACTCCGCGGCAAAGTCGCGGACGCCTTCGCAGATCATGGAACGTGGGTTCGCGTGTCGATCGACGGTTGGGATGGCGACAGCTACGCGGCCTATCGCAGCGTTCGCGCGACGGAATTCGACAAAGTGATCCGGAATCTGGTCGACTTTGCCGACCGCGGCTCTGACTGCGCGCTCGGTGCCAGCATCATCGTGGACCAGCGCAATGCGTCACATGTTGGCGAACTATCGAAGTCGCTGAAGTCCCCCGGTGTGAGCCATATCAAGATTTCCGCCTGCGTCATCAGTAACGATGCGGATGAAAACGACGCCTATCACGCCGGCTTCTCGGGCGTGGTGCAGGATGGTATCGCTGCAGCCAAGGATCTGGAGGACGATGATTTTACTGTCGTCGACCACTACCACGATCTTGCCGGACGGTTCGAAAAAACCTACACGCGCTGCGCTTTCGCCCATTTCCTCACTGTGATCGGTGCCGATTGCAAAGTGTACACCTGTCAGGACAAGGCCTACACCGCGTCGGGCGTCCTGGGATCGATAAAGAACCGGCAACTCGCCGAATACCTCGACGCCGCCCCCGACCACCTCGCCTTCGTCTAAGACCTAGTTCTTCCCGCACGCTTGCGGGGGATATTTGGTGTCGTACCCCGCAGGGGTCTGACACCAATCTAATTCGCGGCGCCCGAAAGCCCGTCCTTCCGCACCTGACCGTCTTGCATGATCAGCACGACCTTGTCCTTGTCGCGCAATATCCGGACGTCCTGGGACGGATCACCGTCGACCACCAGCAGGTCCGCTGCCTTGCCGGTCTCGAGCGTGCCCCACGAGTCACCTCGGCCGACAGCGCGGGCCGAGATCTGCGTGGCCGACTGGATGACTTCCAGCGCTGAGAGTCCCAGATCCTGCAGGTATTCCATTTCGAAGGCGAGATCGTAGGGCGGGAACACGTGCGACGCGTCGGAGCCCACGCCGATGGGCGCTCCCGCGGCCTGGGCACGCCGCACGGCGTCGGCACAAGACTCATAGGCCTGACCGCACCGATCGATGAATTTCTGGACATCCGCCGGTTCTGCGCCGCCCGAACGCGTGAAGGCCTGGGCATAATCTTCATCGATACGGAAATGCAACCAGGCGATGGTCGGCACGAAGACGCACCCCGTTTCCGCCATCATGGCGAGCCCTTCGTCGTCCACATATTCACCCGAATGAAGTGAGATGACACCGGCCCGCACGGCATCCTTGATACCCTGCGGGTCGTGCGCGTGGGCGTGCACGGGCTTGCCGAATTTCCCCGCTTCGCGCACGGCGGCGCTGATTTCGTCGTACGAAAGATCCTGCGTGTCCCCGTCGATCCATGGGTTGCCCGGCGTGCCGCTCGCCGTCACTTTGACCCAGTCGACGCCGCTTCGAATCTGTTTGCGCACGGCGGCTTGGACCTCCTCCACGCCGTTCACGGTGATACCAAGGTAGCTTTCGTTCTCGTGATATCCCCAGGCGCTGGTGTGATCGCCGATGCCGCCCGATCCAGACAGCATCTGTCCGGCGGCGACGACCTTGGGCCCGGGGATGACCCCTTTCGCCACCCCATCCCGGATCGCCGAGGCGATGTGCCCCCGACAGGCGCCGTCGCCAACCGCGGTGCAGCCCGTCTCCAGGATCATCTTGGCGTTCTCGGCCGCTTTGAGTGTGTTGAACTCCAGGCTCTCGTTCATCTGCTGCAGGATCAGCGCATATTCCTTGGCGTGATAGGTCAGGTGTGTATGCGCGTCGATCAAGCCGGGCATGACTGTTCGGCCGCCGAGGTCAAGGACATTAGCGTTCGGACCGATTCGCAGGGATTCTGCCGGCCCGGCGTAAGTGATCCGCCCGTCTTCGATGATCAGACCCCAGCCGTCGCGGGCAGGGGTGCCCGTTCCATCGATGAGCCGCGCGTTGATAAGGGCAGTCGTGGTCATCGCCTACACCTGCGGCACGCCGGTGTCGTCCAGAAAGCTTTGGTCGTTGATCGGGTTGGGCCGATCGCAGGGCAGGAATTCGCCGCGTCCCGCTTCACCGGTGAATTTGCCGTCCCGCCAGATGACCTCGCCGCGCGAGACCGTCACCACGGGCCAGCCCTGCACATCGAGCCCGTCGTACGGCGTGTAATCCATGCCGTCGTGCAGGCCGTCGATCGAGATCTTCATCTTGCGATCCGGATCCCACACCGCGAAATCGGCGTCCGAGCCAATCCCGATCGTCCCCTTGCGCGGATAGAGGCCGTAGATCTTGGCCGGGTTGGTGGCCGAGACGGCAACTACCTGGTTGAGATCGAGACCGTCCGTTGTCATGGCCCGCGAGAACAACAGGGGCATCCGCGTCTCGACCCCCGGCACGCCATTGGTGATGCGGTTGAAGGGTGGGTTGGGCCCGTGAATCAGCTTGCCCTTGGGGTCGTCGTAGCGGAAGGCCGCGTGGTCGGATGAATAGACGTGGAAGACGCCCGTCTCCATGGCATGCCACAGCGCCTTCTGGTTCTCGGGCGTTCCCGGTGGCGGTGCGCAGACACTCTTGGCGCCCTCCATGCCGTCCTTGTCGAGATCATTCTCGTTGAGGAACAGATACTGGGGACAGGTCTCGCCGAACACCTTGAGGCCTCGACTCTGCGCCCAACGGATCATCTCGGCCGCCTCACCGGTCGCGACGTGCACGATCAGGATCGGCACGTCCGCGACCTCGCCCAGTGTGATCGCTCGGTGGGCGGCCTCGCGCTCGACCGGCGGCTGGTGCGCGATTCCCTTGAACTTGGGTGCCACGCGCCCGCTTTCGAGCAGCTTTTCCGTCAGCCAGACGATGCAGTCCGCATTTTCCGCATGGACCATAATCATGGCGCCGTGGCGGCGTGCGACCGACATCACTTCCAGGATTTCGTAATCGCTCAGCATCAGGGCCTTGTAGGTCATGTAAACCTTGATCGACGTGTATCCCTCCTCGATCAGCGCCGGCACTTCCTGGCCCAGCACCTGAGCGGTGGGATCGGAGACGATCAGATGGTAGGCGTAATCGATGACCGCCTTGCCGATGGGCTTCTTGCGGTATTCCTCGACTGCGGTGCGCAGCGATTCGCCTTTGATCTGCCGCGCGAAGGGGATCAGCGTGGTGGTCCCGCCGCAGGCTGCGGACACCGTCGTGGTGTAGAAATCGGTTCCGGGCTGGGCGCCCGTCTCAGGGGAATCTTGTTCGATATGCACATGGGCGTCGATGCCGCCGGGCAGGACGTATTTACCAGTGGCGTCGACGGTGTCCGTGCCGTCGCCCAACGAGCTCCCGAGCGCTACGATCTTGCCGTCCTTGACGCCGATATCGCTGACCCAGGTATCCGAAGCCGTCACCACCGTGCCACCCTTCACCACGAGATCGTAGTCCGTCATCTTCGTCCTCCCCGTCCGACAGCGTTACGTGCTGCCACCCAAAGACTACGCCCCCCAGCCCGACAACAAAACCACACCCCAATCGCGCCTGGCACCGAGCTTGGCACCGAGCCTGGCACAGGACGGCCCGGTGGGCGAGAGCTGCACCGCCCGAAGGGCTTGTGCAATGTTGACTCGGTGCATCCTGCCTTTCATCGTGATGAAAATGGTACTGATGCCAAAGCGAACTCAGGAACGGAGACGCTGAGGGCGACGGGCCTTGGAGGATCTAGCCATGTTGCGGCTGACTGGCATCGTGGGCCACGCGAGCGACTCCGATGTTGCCGAAAGGTTGCATGACCTCGGCCACCATGGACAGGTCGAGAGCGTCGTTCTCAGCCGGGCCGATACACAGCGCCATCGTCTGAGGGTCCACACGGATCGCGGCTCCGAATGTGCTATCGCGCTGCCCCGGGACGAGCATCTGTCACAGGGGGCCGTGCTCTTGCTCGAGGACGACCGCGCCATTGTCGTGCGTATGGAAGAGGAATCTTGGCTACCGCTTGTCCCGCGGGATGCGGCCACGGCGCTGGAGCTCGGCTACCACGCGGGCAACCTGCACTGGCGCGTGCGCTTTGACGGCGACATCCTCAACGTGGCCCTGGAAGGACCCGAGGCGGATTACATCGCCCGTATCGAATCTTTCCTCGCCGATGGCCGAGTGAAGAGGGTCGACGATGCCTAAGTCCGCACCCCAACTCACCAGGGAGTCCACGCCAGAGTCCATGCGCTTGCTCGCCGCGCTGCAGCATGGGGACAGTTTCTTTCCGAGTGGGTCCGTCTCGTTTTCCTGGGGCCTCGAATCCCTGTGCGCCGAGGGTCTGGTCACTGACGAGGCCGAAGTCCGACAGTTCGTCGAGGGCCAGCTTGCCCACCGCTGGGCGACGTGCGACCGGCCGGCACTGATCGCCACCCATCAGGCAGGCCCGGATCTCGAACGTGTCGCCGGGATCGATGCCGAAGTCGAGTCCCTAGCACTGCCTCAGGGGCTGCGGGTCGGGAGCCGTCGCGCCGGCGGCGCGCTTCTCAATGCCCATGAACGCCTGGAAACACCTCAGGCCGGCGAATACCGCCAGCTGATGAAGTCCGGCGCGGCGTGCGGACATCTCCCCGTCGTTCAGGGATTGGTTTGGCGATCGACGGGTTTGTCGCAGGATGAGGCAGCGGCCGTCTCGGGTCACACCCTCTGTGTGGGACTTCTCGGCGCGGCCTTGCGCCTTGGGGTCATCGGCCACGTGGCCGGTCAGCGAATTCTGACTGGTTTGCGGCCCGATATCGCCCGCCTGCTGGCTTTGCCCGTGCCGCCGCCGGGCGACTTCAGCGCCTATACACCCGCCGCCGACATCGCCGTGATGCGGCACGAGACGGCGGACATGCGTCTATTTGCGAATTGATAACGACACTGGTCAGGGAGGAAGAAGATGCTTCTAACACCCACTGAAATGGAGCGGTTGACCATTTTCACCGCGGCTGAGCTCGCACGGCGTCATCGCGCCAAGGGACTCCAACTCAACCATCCCGAAGCCATCGCCTTCATCGTCGATGAAATACTCGAGCGTGCGCGCGAAGGCCAATCCGTGGCCGAACTGATCAGCTTCGGATCCACCATGCTCACGACCGACGACGTGCTGCCGGGGGTCGCCGATCTCATGCCCATGATCCAGGTGGAGGGGACGTTCCCCGACGGAACCAAGCTCGTCACGGTCCACGACCCGATCCGTCCCGGTAAGAAACGGGTCGCCAAGAAAGATCAGGTCGTGCCCGGTGAGATCATCGCGATGGACGGCGATATCGAACTCAACGCGGGCCGGCGTACCGCGACGCTCAAGGCCATCAACACCGGTGACCGGCCGATCCAGGTGGGCAGCCACTACCACTTCTTCGAAGTGAATAAGGCGCTGGATTTCGATCGCAAAACAGCCTTCGGCATGCACCTCGATATTCCCGCCGGCACCGCCGTGCGCTTCGAGCCGGGCGAGAGCAAGGACGTCACCCTGGTGACTTTCGGTGGCACGGGTGAAGTCCACGGACTCAATTCGCTAACCAATGGCGCGACCCGGGGCGACAACCGTCGGGATGAAGCGCTGCGCCTCGCGCGCGACGCCGGATTCAAGGGAGCCTGAACCATGGTCACAATCACACGCAAGGAATACGCTGATCTCTACGGCCCAACCACGGGCGACGCTGTCCGGCTTGGTGACACGTCGTTATTTGCCGAGGTTGAACATGATTACGCCTTCCCGGGCGATGAGTGCCTGCACGGCGGCGGCAAGACCCTGCGGGACGGTCTCGGCCTTACGCCGGGCTACGACAGCGCAGCGGGTTCGCTCGACATGTTGCTCTGCAATGCCTTGGTCATCGATCCCGTGCTCGGTGTCGTGAAGGCCGATATCGGCATCAAGGATGGACTCATCGCAGGTGTTGGCAAGGCAGGAAATCCGGCCGTTATGGACAACGTCGATCCGGCTCTCGTATGCGGTGCGGCAACCACGGTCCGGGATGCCGAAGGCCTGATCGCGACTCCGGGCGGCATCGATGTCCACGTCCACTTTGACAGCGCCCAGCTGTGCGAGCACGCCATCGGCTCGGGTATCACCACCATGATCGGCGGCTCGCTCGGTCCCATCACCGTGGGTATCGACTGTGGCGGGGCCTGGAACGTTGGCAAAATGCTTCAGGCCGCCGAACAATGGCCGATCAATTTCGGCTTCCTCGGCCGCGGCAACTCGTCCAAGCCGCGGTCGCTGCTCGATCAGGTCTCGGGCGGTTGTCTCGGTCTCAAAATCCACGAGGACTGGGGCGCCATGCCGGCGGTCATCGACACCTGCCTGTCGGTCGCCGACGACCTCGACTTCCAGGTCCAGTTGCACACCGACACGCTCAACGAGAGCGGGTTCCTCGAGGATACGCTGGCCGCGATCAACGGCCGCACCATCCACATGTACCACACCGAGGGCGCTGGCGGCGGCCATGCCCCCGACATCATCCGCGTGGCGGGAGAGGCCAACTGCCTGCCGTCGTCGACCAATCCTACCAACCCCTTCACGGTGAATACCTTTGACGAACACCTCGACATGACGATGGTGTGTCATCACCTGAACCCGGCCATCCCCGAGGACGTGGCCTTCGCCGAGAGCCGCATCCGCGCCCAGACCATCGCCGCCGAGGACGTGCTGCATGATATCGGCGCGATCTCCATGCTGGGATCGGACAGCCAGGGCATGGGCCGCATCAACGAAGTGATCTGCCGTACCTGGCAGCTCGCCAGCAAGATGAAGGACCAGCGAGGACGCTTGGACGAGGAGCAGAGCCGCATCGGCGATAACGAGCGCATCCGCCGCTATATCGCCAAGTACACGATCAATGCCGCGCGGACATTCGGGATCGATGCCTACGTCGGGTCGCTGGAGCGCGGCAAACTTGGCGACGTGGTGTTGTGGCGGCCCGGCTTCTTCGGCATCAAGCCTGAGCTGGTCGTCAAGGGTGGCTTCATCGCCTGGGGCGCCATGGGCGACAGCGCGGCGTCGTTGATGACCTGTGAGCCGCTGATGATGCGGCCCCAATGGGGCGCCTTCGGCGAAGCTCCCAAGGCGTTGAGCGCCAGCTTTGTCAACCAGGCCGCGGTTGATGCCGGCATCGCCGACAGCCTCGGCCTGAAGAAGCACATCTTGGCCGGGCGTGGCACACGTAAGCTCAACAAGCAGCACATGTTGCGCAACGATGCCTGCCCCGAGATCCGCGTCAATCCGCAGACTTTCGACGTCTTTGTCGACGGCGAACTGGCGACCTGTGAGCCGGCCTCGACCCTGCCGTTGACCCAGCGGTACATGCTGCGATGAGTGCCCCCGACGCTCAGGCCCCAGTCACCCCGGCCCCCGACATCCAGGACAACCCGTCGGCTGCCCGCGTGGGTATCGGCGGACCCGTTGGATCTGGCAAGACCGCGTTGCTCGAACAATTGATCCCCCGGTTCGAGGCACGCGGCACCGAGATGGCTGTGGTGACCAACGATTTGGTCACCAAGGAGGATGCGGAGCGACTTCGCCGTAGCGGGTTGATCGATCCCAACCGCGTCATGGCGGTCGAAGCAGGCGCCTGCCCTCATACCGTCATCCGCGAGGACCCCACCCTCAATATCGAAGTGGCGGATCTGTTGGAGGACATGTTCAAACCGCTCGATCTCATCGTCATCGAGAGCGGCGGCGACAACCTCGCGTCGACCTTCTCCCTCGATCTCGTCGACTATTGGCTGTTCGTCATCGACGTCGCCGGTGGCGGCGATATTCCCCGCAAGCGCGGCCCGGGTGTCGTACAAAGCGATATTTTGGTGATCAACAAGGCCGATCTGGCGCCCTACGTGGGCGTCGACCTCGACCAGATGATCGCCGAGGCGAACGAGGTGCGCTCGGGGCGACCCGTGCTCGTGACCAATTGCGCCACGGGCGAGGGCGTCGACGCCGTCGTTGAACGACTCGCCCATGACGTGCTCTTCGATCAGGTGTAGGAATGCTGGACGTTCCGGACAAGCTTGAAACGGCACCCCAAACTGAAGCGTGCGAAGTCGCGCCCAGCCGGCTGTCCCTGACGTTTTCGTGCGACGGTGACGGCCGCACGTATCTCGATCGCCAGTTCGCGTCCTACCCGTTCCATGTCTGCCGGCCGCACTACCTCCCGCACGACGCGCCGGGGATGGCAACGCTCTACGTTCAGTCCAGTGCCGGGGGGCTCTATCAACAGGACGCCCACGACATCGAAATCGCCGCGAATGACGGTACGCGCGTCCACGTCACGACCCAGGCATCGACCATCGTGCACAGTATGGAGCGCGGCGGCGCTAGGCAGCAGACAACGATCGCGGCAGGTCCGAGTTGCCATGTTGAAGCCGTTCCTGATGCGCTGATCCTGTTTCCCGACGCGCGTCTTACGACAGGGCTCACCGTCCGGGTTCACGGTTCGGCCACGGCCATCATCGGTGAGTCGTTCCTCATGCACGATCCCAACGCGGCGGACAATTCGTTTGACATGTACGAGGCGAAGACCGTTGTCGAGGATTGGGACGGAGTGCGCCTCGCCGCCGATCGCTTCCGCATTTCCGGGCGCGATGTCCTCGCGGCGACGCCCGGGATCACGGGCAGGACTCGGGCCCAGGGCCTGCTCATGGCGCTCCAGCGCGGCAAAGATCCGTCAGCTCTCATAGAAAACCTGCGCGCCGGACTCGCCGCGCGGGACGACATCCTCTCGGGCGTGTCCGAAATGCCCAACCAGGCCGGCGTCTGGGTACGCATACTCGCACCCGATGGCGCCGCGCTCCGCGCCGGGATGCTGACCGCCTGGGCATCCGCCAGCGAAACCTTCACCGGTGTCCGCCCCGCCCCCCGCCGCAAATGAGCGAAGAGAGACGAAAATTCGCAGGACAATTTTCCCTGTCCCTCTCCAGGGAGAGGGTTAGAAGAATCCTTTTGCACTGCATCTCCGAATAACCGCTCCGAGTCAGAATTAATCGAATCCGCCGGATTGCCGTCCCATCCGGTTTCACGGCTCAACCCGGCGGCCTGAATTCGAAGAGCTACTTACGCCAGCCAACGCATCGCAGTTTCGGACCTGCCAGATCGGCATGATCAGCTCAAAAGGAGGCACTACAACTCAGTCCTTTCTAAGGTAGTTTGATACTGGCTGGGTCAATTCGGGAGAGCGGGCATGCGGATTATGGTTACAGGGGGCAGCGGACTAATCGGCCAGAGCGTCTGCGACAGACTGCGTGACACCCACGACGTATCGGTACTCGATTTAGTGGAATCCCCCGTTGGCGACCGCACGGTGGTCGCCGACATCACGTCCTACGAACAGGTCAAGGCTGCGTTCCGGGGCCAGGACGCCGTGGTCCATCTGGCCGGGATCCCGTCGCTTCTTCCCGATCACATGGGCATAATGGATGCCAATACGCGGGGCACGTACACGGTGCTCGAAGCGGCCGCGACCGAGGAGGTCCGGCAAATCGTCTATGCCAGCAGTAACTGCGCGTACGGCATGCTGTTCTCGAAAATACCCTGGATGCCGGAGTTCTTGCCGCTCGATGAAACTCATCCGTGCACACCCGACGAGCCATACGGACTGGGCAAGCTTCTTGGGGAACAGATGTGTGCCGCCTACACGCGCCGCTATCAAATCGACACCACCTGTCTGCGCTTTGCGACGGTGCTGTTTCCCGGCTCGGAGAAGACCCGGAATTTCTTCAGCGCCATCAACGAACCCGGTGGCATGGCGGCCCAGAGCTCCCTCAACCAAACCGGCGAGATGACCGTCACCAACGCCGCCCGGCTGTGGGCATACGTCGATGTTCGCGATGTCGCCCAGTCTGTTCAGTTGTCCCTCGAACAGGGCGGCGGCGTCCACCGCGTCTATAACATCGGCGCCGCGGACGTCAGTTCCGAAATACCGTCACTCGATCTCGTGCGCGAGTATTACCCCGACCTCCCCGAGCTGCGTCACGTCAATCGATTGATCAGTCGCCCGTTCGAAACGCTCTTCAGCATCGAGCGCGTTGTGAACGATCTGGGCTTCGCGCCACGGTACTCCTGGCGGGAACTGGCTGCCGAAGCCGATTTGAAAGCCTCGATTGACTGAATTCGTAAACCTTGATGCAGAACGCCAACACATGAAGTTCCCGGCAAAATCGAAGGTAAATCCATGAAGGCAGCCGTCTTCAAGGCGCCCGGCGCGCCACTGGTAATCGAAAACGTGCCCGATCCGGAGCCGGGCCTGACGGGCCTGATCCTGAAAGTGCAGGCTTGCGGGATTTGTGGGACTGACCTGCACTGGTCGGAAAAAAGCGATGCGGTTGGCGGTTGGCGGAATCTGGAGCCGGGCGCGGTGATGGGCCATGAATTTGCCGGCGAGGTGATGGAAGTCGGCCGCGAAGCGCGTGGCGATTGGAAGGTCGGGGATCGGGTCTGCGCCATGCCGCAGATCGGTTGTGGTGTCTGTCAGTCCTGCCTGTCAGGAAGGCCTCACCGATGCGCGGAATTGAAGAACCGGGCTTCGTCGGAACTTACCGGTGCCTATGCGGAATTCACGCGCATCGGCTCGTCGGAGACGCTGCTGTTGCCCGAAGGAGTGGATTTTCGGCAAGGCGCCCTCGTGGAACCGCTGGCCGTTGGCCTGCACGCAGTTGATCGCGCGCGTCTGCAGCCCGGCGATACGGTGTTGGTCGTCGGTGCGGGACCGGTCGGCTTGTCGGTCGCCCTGTGGTGCAGTTTTTTCGGCGTCCGCCACATCGTCGTCAGTGACCTCGCTGCAGCGCGGGCCGAACGCGCGGCCGAATATGGTGCCACGGCGGCGATAGACGCCTCGCGCGAGGATGTCATCGCCCGGTTCGAGGCGATCAGCGGTGGGCCGCCGCGCGTCGTGTTCGATTGCGTGGGCGCCCCCGGCAGCCTTCAGATCGCCATCGACTACGCGCCGATAGACGCACGCGTGGTTGTTGTAGGTCTGTGCATGGGCGCCGACACGATCTTCCCAGCCGTTGCGTTCGTCAAGGAGCTGGATCTCATTTTCGTTTTTGCCTATCGGAAGCCCGACTTCGAGATGACAGTCGACATGCTTGGGTGCAGGCGAATCGACGCAGCCAGCATGGTGACGGACTGTGTGGGTTTCGACGCCTTCCCCAAGGCCTTTGAGGGCCTGAAAATTCCCGGCAGCCAAGTCAAGGTGATGCTGGAGCCGGATTGAGGGTTTCAAAGCGCCTGGGTCAGAGCCAACTGCCAGAAATTCGCTTCCAGGCGCGTGGCGCGATGGAATTTTTCGGTCAGTCCTGCCAGCTAGGCTTTTGCAAAAGTTTGATGTGAAATTCCTCGGGGGGAAGAGTCAAGCGGAGTCGATTGCCGCATGAAACAATGCCATGTCTGCATCAGGGAAATTCCACGACGCGAGCCCCAAAAATTTGGGCATCACTCTTCACCGCCTTGTTCGCTCGGCTTGGTCTTGGCTCCCTACCGGCGCGCAATGGCCGATACCAGATCGCCGCGACTGACAATGCCCGCCAACTTGCCATCACGGATCACGGGAGCCTGGTTGATCTTCTTTGTCAAAAACAGCGCCGCAACGTCTTCAATCGTCGACTCTTCGTGAACGGTGATCGCCGGCGCCGTCATGATGTCTTTGGCGAGATCACCTTGGATTTTGTTGACACTTCTGACGAACTTGTCCTACGAGTTGAATAACATTAGCCACCACGACCCTGGGCGTTCGTTTCTTCCCGTCTCATCGCGCCGCAAGAAATCGGTCTCGCTCACGATTCCAAGAACGCGTTGGTCGGGAGTGACAACGGGAATGGCACTGATCTTGTTCTCGGTCATTAATTGAGCGATCTCAGCCACTGGCATTTCGGGGCTGGCCGTAACTAACTGCGTTGTCATGATTTCTTTGGCCTGCATTGCAGCCATCCCCTTCTCTCTCCAATTCACCGTTGCCAGAATTTGAACACAGTTACCAGCGAACATCGAGCCGATAATTGATGGTGCTTGTTCCCTTCGGGCTATGAGCCGTCATTAAGTACCGGGCGAGATCCGATCCGCTTTCGAGGGTCAAACAGACAGAGTCAGATGGAATATCCGCTGTCCGCTATCAAGCCGACGCTTGTCCCCGCCCGTGCGCTACTCAGGGTCTAGCCGGGAGCCGCGGTGCTCTTTTCGGCCAACTGCTTTTCACCCGGCAATCGAGCGAGTTTTGCAAATTAGAGTGCCCCAAAATTAGAGCACCCGGTTCAGGCCCATCTGCCAGAAATCCGCTTCCAGGCGCGTAGCACGACGGAAAGTCTCGGTCAGTCCCGTCAGCCGGCCCGGGCCGCCGCGTCGTGTCATCAGCTCGTCGAGCCGGGCAACGGCCGAACGGCCGACGTCCTGGTACTCCGAGCTGGAATAAGTCCCGATCCAGTTGCGATAGGGGTGATCGTCGTGCCGCTCGGCCGCGAGCGCCTGGCCGATCTCGGCGTAGCCGACGACGCAAGGTGCCAGGGCGACGCAAAGGTCCAGCAGGTCGCCGGCCATGCCGGCTTCGAGCACAAAGCGGGTATAGGCCATGTTGGCTTTGGCCTCGGGCATCGCCTCGACCTGCTGCGGCGTCAAACCCCAGTCTTCGCAATAGCGCAGGTGCATCGAGGTTTCGTCGACAATACGGGCGAGCGTAGTTGATGCTGCGCGGATGTCGGCCACGCTCTCGCTCTTGTAGGCGGCCAATGCATAGGCGCGCGCGAAATGGATCAGGAACAGGTAATCCTGCGCCAGATAGTGCTTGAAGCTCTCCAGGGGCAGTGTGCCGGCACCGAGCTGGCTGACGAAATCGTGCTCCGTATAGGAACTCCACTCCGCGGCGCAAGCCGCCTTCAATTCTTCGAATAAACCCATCGGCCAATGATCGCCCGATAGGTCGGCAGGCGCAACTCGCGGTCATTGTCGGCGCAGCGCTTCGAGGAAGAGTCAGTCGTAGATACAGACATGGCTCGCGTTTTCCCGGTAACGTCACCTCATTAATTGGGATATGAAGCGGCCTAGTGGGAGGCCCGACATGCTTCAACAGGTCGAATTTGAATCGGAAAACGCCGTTTTGCGCGGCCGCTTTTATAAATCAGTGAACAAGCCACCGTGCGTTGTCATGGCGCATGGCACTTCGGCCACAATCACGATGGCCGCGGACGCTTTCGCCGAAGCCATCCACGGGGCCGGTTTCAGCGTGCTTCTCTATGACCACCGCAATTTCGGTGACAGTGATGGCGAACCGAGATTCGAGATCAATCCGTGGATTCAAGGACGCGGCTACCGGGATGCGGTTGCGTACCTGAGAACACGCGCCGACGTGGATCGTATCGCACTTTGGGGTGATAGCTACTCGGCCATGGAAGTGCTTGTCGCGGGCGCGTTGATAGACGACATCGCGGCGATCGTCGCCCAAATCCCGGTGTGCGGGGCGGAACTACCGGACCTGGAGCCGAGCAATGAGATTTTTAAGACGCTGAAATCTGTGTTCGCGTCAGGTGACGTACGTGGCGGGCCTGACTCAACGACGGGGCCGATGCCAGTCGTCTCCGCCGATCAGATCAACGCGCCGTCGCTGCTGAAGCCGATTCAGGCCTTTCGCTGGTTTACCGAGCATGGCGGCCGCTTCGGGACCAACTGGGAGAATCGGGCATCTCGCGTGATTCCGCCGACACCCGTGCCGTTTCATCCTTACCTGACGGCGCCCTATCTGCGTGCGCCCACGCTGATGATCGTCGGCCGCGACGATGAGATGGTGCACTGTAATCCCGCTGCCCAACGGGCCGTATTCGAGAGGATCGTTGCGCACAAAGATTTCTTCGAGATTGATGGGGGCCACTTCGGAGTGCTGTGGCACCCAGGAGAATTGTTCGAGAAGGCCGTGAGACACCAGATCGCCTTCCTGAAAAGAGCACTGAAATTGTGACGCTGAACGGCACCCATCCAACGGGCAGCAACAGACACGACAATGAACCAAATCCTCCGGACGGGAGCCTTACCTATCCGTTACCGCGCGGGTTTTGGTGCACAATGATTTTGGTCATGCGCCGCGGACGACATGACTGATTCTTTGATGGCGCATCCATGCCTAATGTGAGCACGCCAACGGATTCGACAGCGTTGGCGCTGGCAGATGTACGCGCCGAGATTCAAGGCAACGGATTCGCGTTTCGGACCGGAAGCGAGATGCGACGCATCGTTGCCGGAGAAGCAGTGAAAGACTGGTCGCAGTTCGCTTCGAGCTGGGAAAATCTCGGCATGGATCTCTATATGGCCGATGGAGGAACGTACCGTCGGAGACGCTTCGCTGCTATGCGAGTCTGGGCCGGCATGATCGCGCGAAAACCGCATCAGCCGCATTACCAGAGCCGGGACTACAACCCGCTCAATGGTGGCGTGGAGTGATGGTTCAAACCTGTAACCGATTCCGCAACCGACAGCACGTTCACTCGCAGCATTCTAGGCTTCTGCCAAACGGTCTTCGACGCGCTCGGCCCTGAGCGTGCCAGCCCGAACGCCTGGCACGTGGAGATGCACCAGTTCCGGATCGAGGCGAACTCGGGTCAGGTGGGTCGACCCACGCCTGAGGGGCGTCATCGCGACGGTGTTGATTGGGTCCGCGTTATGTTGGTGAACAGGCAAAATGTTTTAAGTGGTGTGACACAGATATTTGACGTTCACGGCGCGCCGCTCGGTCAGTTCACGCTCTCCGATCCCATGGACACCGTCTTCCTGGACGACTCACGTGTCTTGCATGGCGTAACGCCCATTGAACCCATGAACTCTCGAGACAAGGCAATTCGTGATGTTCTGGTTCTTACGTTTCGTCACGAAATTTCCAACAAAATCGACCCGCCAGAGCGGCCAAATCCGACGAACGACGTGAGCTCATAAATCCGAACTAATTTATGCGAGATGATGGGGGATGCCTTCCCTTGGAGCAGATTCACGCGCCTGTACCACGCTGCCTCGCGGCCCAATTACGCTGTCTCGCGACTAAGTTCCGATATCGCATCGGCGAACGCATCTAGCGTAACGCGCACATCTTCTTCGGTATGAGCAGACGAGATGTAGAACTTGTTCTCGTCCTTCAGAATGCCCCGCTCGCGAAGCAGGGCGTCGCAGCGCCGCGCAATTTTCTGGTCACCGAGCGAAGACCGGTAGTCGGTGACTTCCTTGTCGGTAAAGACAACCTCGAATTTGGGAGGGGCACCGGATACGCGCGCCGTGACACCGGCGTCCCGAAGGATTTTCGTGCAGCCGTCCATGAGGGACTGCCCGGCCTGGAACATTCGTTCATAGGTTCCCGGACGTCTCAGAATCTCGAGGGTCTTGCGTCCAGCAGCGGCGGCGACCGGATTTCCCGATAGCGTCCCCATCTGCACCACATATTCCCCTTCGGCCACAGACCCTTTGTCGAAGTGCGCCATGATGTCGGCGCGCCCCGCGATGGCGGCCAGCGGAAAGCCTCCGCCGATGGCCTTGCCAAGCGAACAAATGTCCGGTGTCACGCCGTAGTAAGCCTGACCGCCGCCGTAGGCGAACCGGAATCCGGTCACGATTTCGTCGAATATCAGGGGGATTCCATTCTCCAGAGTCAGCGCACGCAGACCCTCGAGAAAGCCCGGTTGCGGCGGGATGATGCGCTGAAAGGGTTCCACCATGATGCCGGAAATCTCATCCTTGTACTCCCTGACGAGACTCGCCACCGTCTCCAAGTCGTTAAAGGGAGCCACCAGCACCTCATCCTCGACACTCTTGGGGATGCCGGCTGAATCGGTCAGCGGGCGCGGGAAATTGCTGGTGGCCTTGGGCGCCTGGCTCATGAGCCCGTAGTCACTCATGCCGTGGAAACCGCCTTCGAACTTCAGTATCTTGTCGCGCTTGGTGTAGGCACGCACGACACGCATGGCGTAAAGCGTCGCCTCGGTTCCCGTGCTGGCAAAGCGGACCTGTTCGGCGCACGGCACCGCGTCAACGATGTCGGCGGCGAGCTCAATCGCATCTTCGTTGTTGACGAAGAAAGTGGTTCCCTTGGCCGTCCGGTGCTGTATGACCGAGAGGACTTCCGGATCCGCGTGCCCAATAAGCATGGGGCCTGAGCCCAGGATATAGTCGATGTACTCCCGGCCATCGACATCCCAAACGTGGCTGCCGCGGCCCTCGTCAATGACGATATCGTACGTCACGTTTCCGAGACCGCCGCCCGGCATCACGCGCCGTGCTGTTTGGGCGATCTGCTCCTGGCGCGTCGGGTCATCGTTCGCTGTCATTGCTTCCGTCTCCATGCTGATACGGTCGACGGTTGATCACGGCCCGGCCGTCTTGCTCTCGCGACTTGGATTTTGAGAACTGAACGCGGTATTGCCGAAGCGGTATGATCAGCCTAATGCAAACCGCTCACCAATACGTCAGAAATCAAGACATTCAGGCAGTGTCGGAGTCATGCGGCACACTGGCGTGAACTTCACACCGTCAGCCTCGAAAGTGGTCTGAACCAAGCCGTGCCTCGCATATCCGAGGCGCTACCGTTCCACGGCCGCCCGATAGCGACTCACCAGCCAGTCCTGCAAACGCCCGATGGTCTTCTCAAACTGGGAAAGACGTCCGCGCGGTGCAAAGCGGGATTCCATGCCCGCTTGATAGCGTCTCCAGCCCTCGAGATCTTCAGTCACCGTGGACTGGAGATCTTCCTTCTCCATCTCCCAGTGCTCCGCGAATCCAGGACCGGAGATGGTGGATTCGGGAAATACCCAGGACACGCCGAGGAAGGAAGTCGCCGGACTTGCCGGAAGCCAGACCCAGTACTTCACTTTGTCAGGCATGGCGACAATCAGAAGGTTCGGCGCCACCGTGATGTAGGCGAACCGTGAGCGCTGGTGCTCGGTCAAATTGGGTAGAATCGGGTGCAGGGCCTTCCCGGTACGCGTGGGACCTGCGTCCACGTGCTGGCCGATCAGCTCGTAAGCCACAATGCCGTTCCCGGCATCGTTGTATTCGCAATCTTCGTTGATCGCGGAGGGCGGCACCGGGAACATTTTCCCGAAGGAATTGGCGTGCAGATAGGTGCAGTGGTAGCACTCATCCGCGTAAATCTTCCAATTCCAGTCGTAATGTTCCGGCTCCAGCGGGACAGGCGATCTGAGTTCCCGTAGGCGGTAGTTTGCGAGCTGTTCCTTAAACTTCACCAGGCGTCCGGCCAGATCCGAAACCGAGTCATCGAACGTGACGAACAGAAACCCCTCCCATACCTCTGACCGGATCTCGGGGAGACAGATATCACCCATGTTGAACGTCGGATCGTTCTCAAAACCCGGCGCGAAGGTGAGCGCACCCGATAAATCATAAACCCATGAATGCATCGGGCAGCGAATTTGGCCAGCCTCGCCGTTTCCGACGACCAGAAGCTGACCCCGATGTTGACAGACGTTTGGCATCACCCGGACCGTGCCGTCGTTCTGCCGGACGATCAGCAACGGCTCGTTTCCGATGGTGATCGTGTAATAGGCACCGGGGTCGGGGATGTCCGTCACACGGCCAATGCAGAACCAGCCATGTCCCCAAACTGCGTCGAGCTCAAATCGATAGAATTCGGGATCCCAGAAACATTCTGGTGGCAGGGCCATCGTCCGATCGTGAGCGGTAGTGCTTTCGAAGAATTGGTCCATGGGAACAGGACACGGCAAAATCATGGGGAGGCTCCAACCTGGACGATTCGTGAAAGGATTCCGGCAATTACCACTTCTGCATGTTCAGCATCTAGATCAGGATGACCGGCGGTCAGGGCTGAGCCGGATCGACAGGACCTGCGATCAGCCGAACGCCCGTGCCCTCACGCGGCGAAGACGAATGAATAGTGCGGAAGTTATTGAGAGGTTTATGACACCGGCAACCGCCGCCAATGCGAAAGATGCAAAATAGTTGCCTGACAAATCGAAGAGAAGACCGCCGATATAGGCACCCAGCCCCATGCCGGTCCAAGCAAACAGAATGACAATGGCCATGGCCAAGCCTGCCATGTTCGTCGGCACCAATGATCTGATGGTGAGCAGGAAAGACGTCATGACTCCACCGAAACCGGTCCCGAAGACTATCGCCACGACATAAAATCCGGTCACCGAGGTCATTTGGGTGAACCAGAGTACCGCCACCGTCTGTGTGAACGAAGCCAACATGTAGGCGAGCAGCGCACTGGTGCGATCCGCGAGCCGGCCGACAATAACTCTGCCCGCGGCTCCCGCGATTAGGAGGGTTGTCAGGACACCCGCAGCGTGCTCCGGACTTATTCCTACGTCATTGGCCAGCGCAGCGACGTGAACGAGGGGAACCGACATACAGAAGCAGCAGAAGATTGCTGCAAAGCTGATCCACGCAATGGCCGGCGATGGTGAAATTGATGGGGAAATGTCGCGATCGATCGCGGGTCCGCTCATGCTCCCGGCGTTGCCGCTTTTGACCACGGGATCACGGACCAGGATAGCTACCGGGATACCAATCACTAGAAACCCGATGCCTAAGTAAAGAAACGTATCGCGCCATCCGAAATCGACCACGAGAAGTCCTGCGATCAGCGGCACCAGGGCCTGACCGACCGAAGCACCCGCTGTCGCAACTCCCACCGCGAGACCTCGATTCGCATCGAACCAGAGGGAAACCGACGAGGTGAGGGGAATGAGGGTGGTCGAAATTCCCAGCCCACCGAAGATCGCAAATCCGGCATACAAATGCCAAAGGGATGTCTGAAAGGAGAGGGCGATCAGGCTGAGACCGAACGTCAGCGTGCCGATCCAGGCAAGCAGGCGGACACCGTGTTGGTCCGCGACGCGCCCGAAGTACACACCCACCACCGCCGTCGCAATGGAAGCCACGGTATATGCCAGGGACACGTTGGCGCGGCTCCAGCCGAATTCTGCTGCAAGCGGCTTTAGAATTATGGCAATACTCGCGATTCCACCAATGCCCAGGCCGATCAGAATCGCGGCCGCAAATACCATGACCCAGCCGTAAAGGTGCTCGGCACGCGACATCCGCCAATCCGTCTAATTCAGCACTGGGTCATCATATAACTAAGGACAGTCACCACCGCGATCGCTTGCGATGATGTCCGTCCGTTTACCATCCTTCGGTAGCCAATCCCCAGCGCACCCCGAACCGGCTTCAGATAGCTGGGTTGGAACGCCAGGGCCCCAGACTAGTAACCCTTTTCCCAATCGACGACGTTCTTGAGCGGCTGGCCGGCGAGATAGGCGGTGAGGTTGTCGCAAAAGAGATTGATGGCGCGATGGTGATCCTGGTCGCTGAAGTTCGAAATATGCGGCGTAATGAGCACCCGGGGATCTGACCAAAGTTGTGCCATCGGCGCGTGTTCGAACTCACCAACATAGACGTCGAGAACGACGCCACGCAGATGGTTTTGCAGCAATGCTTCGGCCAACGCCGTCTCGTCGACGATCTCGCCACGGGCGACATTGACGAGGATGCTCCCTGCCTTCATGAGAGCGAAGCGTTCGGTGTTGAAGAGTTCGGTCGTCTGTGGAGTCCAATGACAGCAAATCGCCACGAAATCGGCGTCCGGCAGAAGCTGGTCGAGGTCGGCCGGGCCGCCAACAAACGTGAAGCCGTCGGGCAGTGCCGCGTCATCGCGCGGCTGCCGGCGGGTGCCGACGACCCGCATGCCGAGGGCGGCGCAGAGTCTGCCGACTTCCTGCCCGATGCCGCCGGCGCCGACCACACACACGGTCTTGTCTTGCAGCAGGAGAGGGCTGTAGGCGCGATGATTGAAACTGCGGGCATCTCGATCGATCCCGGCACGCGGCAGTCCTTTGGCGAAATGCAACATTCCGGCGAGCGCGTATTCCGCCATTGTCACCGTATTGCCTATGCCGCGCGAGGTTGTGACGGTGACATCGCTTTCCCAGAGATCGCCTCGCAGCAGGTTGCTGGCACCGGCCGGGCGCTGGTGAAACCACTTCAGCTTGGCTGCCCTGGAGCGCAGGTCCAGCGGAAATGGCCAACCGCCAAGAATGATTTCCGCTTTGGCAAGAAGCTGGTCGCGTTCCGCGCGGGTCCCCACACCCTTGGTATCGGGTGGCATATAGCGCTCACAGGTGTACGCCGGCCAGGTATCGCGAATTTCGCCGTCGAACCAGCCACCGGCGTCGGTCAGATTGATCGCAGGATCGACGGCCTGGATCATGGCCAGATCCTGGACGTTGCTTCGATGGATATTCAACACTTCGAGTCTTGCCATTCCCTACCTTTTTCTCGTGCGCGTACCGACGGTCGCTGCTGGTCAAGTTCCTGATCGGCTGCAAATAGCCATTTGCAGACATTTTTATGTAGCATCTGCGGGTTATGTAGCATCTGCGGCAAGAGCCGACAGCCGTGCCGGGCTTGAAAATCGGCTGGAAGCGTTGATCGAGAGAACTTGAGAAGGCGTGAGTTAAGAAGTGGCAGGACATAACCCGCAAGAAGACATACTCAATGCCAGCCGGCCGACGGTCGGGTCTCTGTTCCATGGCCGGGTCGCGGTCAATCCCGATCACCGCGCCGTCGTCGATGGCGATCGGATCACGACTTACATTGAGTTGGAGGAAAGAACCAACCGGCTGGCCCACGCCATGATGGACTTTGGCCTCGAGCGGGGCGATCGCGTGTGCCTTCTGGCCAGGAACTGCACCGAATATGTAGAAGTGGAGTTGGCCGCGGCCAAGGCGGGTCTCATCGTCGCGGCGCTGAATTGGCGGCTCAGCGATCATGAATTGCGGTATTGCGTGAAATTGGTTGAACCCAAGTTGTTGATCGCTCAGACCGACTACATCGAGACATTCGATCGCCTCGACTTGCCGGAGCTCAGGCGCATCGTCATCGGCGAAGAATACGAACATCATCTGACTGGGGCACGAAATAGCTATCCTGGCATCGATGTCGAACCGGAAGCCGGTTTGATCATCCTCTATACGAGTGGGACCACGGGTCTTTCAAAGGGCGCCCTCATATCCCACCGCGCCATGGTGGCGCGGGCCATGTGTTACGCGTCCGAGTTGGAGGTCCCCGTGGGCGACAATTTCATCGCCTGGGCGCCCTTCTTCCACATGGTCTCTACAGACAGGTCCATCGCAACATTGCTGCGTGGCGGCACGGTACACGTGGTCGACGGATACCTGCCGGAACGGATCATCGATATCATCGAGGAAGTGCCGATGCGGGCGCTGGTGTTAATTCCAGGCATGGTGGCCCCGTTCACCGCCGCCCTGACCAAGCGCGGGGCCAAGGTTAGGCACGTCGGTGTCTGCGGCACCATGCCTGACCTGGTACCACCGGAGGATATCGCCGCCGTCTCGCGCTATCTCGACGCACCCTACGTTAACACGTTCGGCTCGACCGAGACTGGGCTTCCTCCCGGAACCGGCACCACCATACCTGTCGGGGTCGCCCCCTCCCGCCTGTCTAAGCGGCAGAGCGCGTTCTGCGACCTGCGCCTGGTCGACCCGGACGACAATGACGTTCCGATCGGCGTGCCAGGTGAAATCGCTGTACGCGGTCCCACCCTGTTCAGTGGATACTGGAATGCGGATGAGACGAATGCGGCGGCCTTCAGGGGCGGATGGTTCCATATGGGGGACGTCATGCGGCGCAACCCCGATGGCACGCTCGATTACATCGATCGTGTGAAATACATGATCAAGTCCGGAGGTGAGAACATCTACCCTGCTGAGATCGAAAACGTGCTGCTCGCCGACAGTCGCATTGACGATGCGGTCGTCGTGCGCCGAAGTGACGACAGATGGGGCGAGGTGCCGGTCGCATTCATCGTGCGAAATGACGGCACCCTGACCACCGAGGATGTTATGGCGCGTTGCCAGCACGACTTGTCGAGCTACAAGCGGCCGAAGGAAGTCATCTTCATCGAAGATGCAGACCTACCACGATCGACGACCGGCAAAGTCCAGCGCCACGAGTTGGAGAAGCGTTTGAAAATCGATTGAGTGGGGGCGGCGTCCTTTGGCGATTGCTTGATGTCCGTTGTTCGTCCGCTTTAGGTTGGGCGCCGTTCAACGGGGTGGTCCGTGACCTCTACCGTTTTTAAATTTCACGTCGACTGAAGCTGAAAAAATGACCGCTGTCCGCTATGGAGCGGACGCTGTGATTGATCTGTTTAGACGGCGGGAAGTAAGCTGCAACCCGCCTTCGTCAGCCATCATTCCCAGAAACGGACCGCCAAAACCTTAGCCGACGATCCGCTGTAGCGGATCGGGATACAGTGTCCTGCGTGATCGATGGTGACACCATCGATCACGCTGACACGGCCGGACTCTTCCAAGAGCGCCGGAACAGCATTTGGCACGACAGCAAGGGTCCATGAGCCGTTCTAGCCACTAACGGCTACGGTGGAGGTTATCTTTTTTTGATCGTCATGGACGCGGGGCTATCCAACCGTCGCTGTCGCTTAATCTGTTGTGGACGCTCTCCACAGCGTGCAGGACCGCGTCACGCTGCCTGGCGAAAAGGCAGGTCACCCAGGTAGCTCATCTTGCCAATGTTGACGCCGTTGTGACGCAGGATTGCATGAGCCATTGCTGTGTGGAAATAGAAGTTCGGGATTAGATGCTGCATCAGGAATTCCTGACCCGAAAGCGACTTTCCTTCCCAGCGTGGCTGGGAGATCCGCTGTTCCGCCGACACTGCAAAGTCGTCAGCTGAGAAGCTACGCAGATATGAAATAACGCTTTCAAGGCGTGCCTTGATCGCGCTCAACGTCTGTTCGGTATCGGCATGTTCCGGGGCACCCTCTTCGGTATCCGTCAGGCGGGCGGCGCCCAGCTTTGCCGTGTCGCAGACGGTCTGCAATTGACGCATCAGGCTGAATTGGTCTGGCGCCAAGCGGGATTGCAGGAGAACTTCGACATCGAATTTCTTTTCGTCCGAATACTTTGCGGCCTCATCCAGGATGGCCAGAAGATTTCCCAGTACTTTAGTGAACTGGGGAACAACTAATTCGTAAATCATGCATTTCTCTCTTTTTGATTGTGAGTGCATTGGGCGCTCGATTTTGGATCCGGCGCCAGCACAAGATTGCCGTGCGTCTCTATATGGGTGCGAAGCGAGATGAATAGAAGGCCAGGCAAGCTGCAACGCGGCCCATTTTAATATTCCGGAGTGCGCGCACGCCTTTTCCGCGATTTTGCCAAAGCCATTTGAATCGACTTCCGCAGCCTCGGCGACCACCAGACAAAGACCGAATTCGTCGCCTTCGGGTCACAAGCCGTCACTACGCGTGAGCCGTGATCCCTTCCGCTTTTAGGGATCAAGGTGACGAAATCGGTCAGAATGTCCGCTGTCCTTCATTTCCCGGACGCGATTAACGGTGCGTCCATCCGGCGGGAAGTAGCCGGAAGTGGACATTGCAATGCTGTTATTGATGGCCGTCTATCGGATCAGCATCGAGCCATTGCCGAATTCGGCAGTAGGCACAGATCACCCCGTATGCAAGGAGCCCGCCTGATTTCGACACATCCCGGCTAAGCCGCCTGCGCGGCGCGCAGGCGCTCGACCTCCACGCGGTTGTCGTGAAATACGGCACCGCCTGCCATATCAGAATCACGTTCCGCTACCGTCAAGTTGAGGTTTGTCTTCTCGCCCATGATTTTGGACCAGTAGCCTTTCGTGCTCGACGCAATGCCTGGCTGAACGATGTCGCTCACCACGATCTCGGCCTCGAATGAGCCGCGATCGTTGAAGATGCGCGCGACGTCTCCCTCGGATATGCCGCGGGCTGCGGCGTCTTCCGGGTTGAGCGTAACGCGGCGCGGACCGGCACGCTTCAACATCTCGGGCATGTTGCCGAATACGGTGTTGAGGAAGTAGTGCGAGGCGTGTGCGATGAGCGCCAGGGGATACCGCTGCGCCAGTGCGTCGTCCATGACCTCGTCGGGCGGTGTGAATCCGGGCACCGGGTCGAGACCCGCTTCCGCGGCCAGTGCCGAGTTGAATTCGAATTTTCCTGACGGCGTCGGGAACCCATCGACGAAGGGTAAATAGGGTGTTGGCAGGTTCAGCCGTATCCAACCCTGTTCCTTCAACTTCTCCAGCGTGATGCCGTCGAGTGCCGGATGATCGGAATCGAACAGCGATCGGGCCAGGTTCTCGTCGCTATCATAAAGGCAGGGTTCGTTGAGGCCCATGGAACGCGCGATCCTGCGGAATATCTCGCTGTGCGGCAGGCATTCGCCCGCGGATTCGACGGCCGGCTCGTTCCACTGGAGATACATATGTCCGAACGCGTTGTGGATATCGGAATGCTCCGTCTGCATGGTCGAGGGCAGTACGATGTCCGCGTAGTTGACGGTATCGGTGGGGAAGTTCTCGATCACCACGGTAAACAGATCTTCTCGGGACAGACCGCGCCGGAGCGTTTCCTGCTGCGGAGAGCTTGCTGCCGGGTTGGCGCCATACAAGAACAGGGCCTTGACCGGAGGACTGTCGAGATCGAGCAGGTTCCGCCCCATTAGCGTGGTCGTCAGCTCACGCGTCCTCCAGGACTCGAGATCGCCCTGCCTGAGTTTCGCGTAATTACCGGGAAAGGCCGCGCTGGTCGAGTAAATGGTACCGCCGCCGGGGTGCTGCCAGTCTCCGGTTACCGCCGGAATCGCATTGATGGTACGGATCGCCGCGCCCCCACCCGCGTGGCGCTGCATGCCCATCGATGTGCGGATGGCGGTTGGGCGCGTGGTTGCCACGCGCTGCCCCAGTGACATGATCGTCTCAACCGGAATTTTGGTAATTTCCGCGACGCGTTCGGGAGGGTATTCGAGGATTCGTTCCCGAAACATTGCCCAATCATTTGTATTCCGGTTCAGATAGCCGACGTCTTCGGCGCCATTGTTCACCACGACATGGAGCAGGCCGAGGGCGAGGGCCGCATCCGTTCCCGGCAGGATGGGGATGTGCTCATCCGCCTGAGCCGCCGAGCGCGTGCGGATCGGATCGACGGCGACGAGGTAGGCGCCACGGCGCCGCGCTTCCGAGATAAAGCGCCAAGCGTGGTTCCCGGTGGAAAGCGGATTGTAGCCCCACATGATGATGAGTTTTGAATGGACCAAGTCTTCGGGATCCATGCCGGTCGACTGCCCCAGCGCAAGGGTTGTCCCCGCGGCGCCCGCGACGGCGCAGATCGTCACCCGGTGTTGCGAGGCGCCGAGCACATTCCACAGCCGGTGGCCCGCCCCTTTGTTGCCCTGGATGAAGCCCTGGTTCCCCGTGCCGTAGCACGGCCAGATGGCCTCGCCGCCGTGGTTAGAGACGACTTCCCCAAGGCGCGTCGAAATCTCGTCCAGCGCTTCGTCCCAGGTGATGCGCTCGAAGTCTCCGGCTCCCTTCTTCCCCACCCGGCGCAGCGGGTAAAGCAGGCGATCCGGCGCCCGCGTGTGTTCGAGGTACGGGTTGACCTTGACGCAAAGGTTGCCTTGCGTGAATGGGTGGTCCCGCGTGCCGTGCAGTTCCACCGCGCGCCCGTCCTCGACAGTAACTTCCCAACTGCAGGCGTCGGGACAATCGAGGTGGCACGCGCCCCGTACGATGTGCTGGCCGTTAGTTCCCATGCATCCTTCTCTCTAGCCTTCGTAGAGCCCGCCGGGTCCCCGCTTTGGCCCCGACCATCAAACGTCTCACAAAGGGCAACTCTTAACCGTCAGTCCACCATCGACAGTCATTAGCACACCGCCAATATTAGCCGCGCGGTCCGAATCCAGGAAAGCGACGGCCTGGGCGATCCTTTCCGCTGCCGTGAAGGTACCCTTAATGTTGTGCACTGGAACTCGGTGCCGGCAGCTTCAGCACCAGAATCATGCCAAACGTTGCCAACGCCGCGAGGGCAATGAATGCCAGGGTATAGCTTCCCGTGAGATCGAATATGCGTCCCGCAAGAATCGGCCCGGATGCACCGCCGATAGTGCCGAAAAACACGACGATCCCGAAGATCGCGCCATGAGCTTTCAATCCGAAATACTCGGCGACTGTCGGAGACATGACGGTGAAGAGCCCGCCGTGTCCGAATCCGTAAATGACGACACCGACGAACACGAGCCACATTGCGGAGGTTGAGGGAAACACGAGAAGACTCGCAATGAGCGGAACCAAGCAGAGCATCATGGCGCGCCGTCCGCCGATACGATCGACGAGTGTTCCCACCGTCAGCCGCCCGGCAATACTGGCTGCACCCATGACCGACAAGAGCGACGCGGCAACGGTTGCGGTCATGCCGAGATCCATGCCGTGAACAACGATATGCAACGGAATTGTCGTCAGGGATGTAAAGAACGAGAACTGGATGGCGCAGATCATCCACAGTTTGCGGTCGCCGCGCACCTCTCGAATGCTGGAACCGGACACTTCGGCCTTGTGACCCGAATCCTTGCTTGGTGCCGGGCTCTGGATCAGCGTCGCCGCGAAGATCAGCAGCGCGATGGCGGCGCATCCCAGAATAATCAGCGCCAGCCGCCAGTCGTAAACTGCCATCAGAAACGCGGCAACGGGTGGAATAATGATCTGGCCGGTCGCGGTTCCAACTTTCACCACTCCGGTCATCATCCCACGGCGTCGGTGGAACTGCCTGGCGATGGTGGACAGGGTGACCACATCGTGGGTGGCCAGGCCCAGGCCGACGAGCAGACCGAAGAACACGAACAGCTGCCAGGGTTGCGTGACTTGGGACAACAGGATGAATCCGATGCCGCACATCGTACCGGTCACGGCAAGCACTCGCCGTGGCCCGTAGCGATCGCTGAGGTGGCCGCCAAACGATGCCAGAACGCCCATCACGAGGAAGGCGAAGGAGAGGCAGCTGGACAGCAAGGTGCGTGACCAGCCGTATTCAACCTCGAAAGATTTGAAGAATAAGCCGTACGCGAATAGGAACCCGACGATCGTGAACTGGGTCAGGCACGCGCCCGACACGGTCAGATAGCGCTTGTCGATGCTGTTGAAAAGTGAAGAAACGCGCACTGTGCGAACATCCAAATTAGTGGAGGAGCGGGGAAAATGCGGGGGTAGTCAGATGATCCCGTGGCCGCCGATGAGACAGCCGCAGGCGTTCAGGGTCAAGGCGTTGAAGGCGTTGGAGAGAGTCCGCGGATTGGGAGAAGCACCACGGTCGATGTATCGTGCCGGTGAAGGGCATGCAAACCGAATGAGCGGCTATGGCGAAAGTATTTGCGTCTGGCTGGCGTCGCCAACCCTCTATAGATTTGATTTACGAAATCATTCGAATTCCGATTTGGCGAGACATGGCCAACGACGAAGGTGAAATTCAATGCATCTGATCGACTACTCGGACAGCGCATACCCGATCCGGCGAAATCTCGTTGAGGCTCAGCGCCTGGCGCCTGGCTGAATGGCAGCCGCCGCGTTGCCGTCGCGGCTGAAGTGCGTAACGCCGCCGCATGTGCCTTTTGCGATCAGCGCAGCGAAGCCCTGTCTCCTTTGGCCGTCAAAGGCACCCACGATAGCCTCGGCGGACTGTCGCAAATGGAGATTGACGTCATCCACCGGATCGTCAGGGACTCCGGCCGACTAAGTGAAAACTGGGTCAGGGGTTGTCTCGCCGAGGGGCTGAGCGAGGATGAGTTTGTCGAAATCGTCAGCATCATCTGCATTGTCATGGTTATTGACGCCTTTGCCTTCGGCGTGGGCGTCGATCCGTTTTCGCTTCCCGAACCGGAAGACGGGAATCTCACTGGATACAGCTCGCCCGGTGCGGGAGATCACGATGCCTGGATCAAATATGTCCAACCGCAAGATGCGGTTCCCGAGGACGGTGACCTTTATGAGCCACCGTTTATCCCGCCCGTCATAATGGCGTTGTCGCTGGTGCCTGACGCCAAGCGGGCCTATTGCGAATTGGCAGAACGACACTATTTGCCGACTTCGTATATCGGCCGGCCGGATACCGATGTGGATATCCGTGCGATCAACCGGGTTCAGATCGAGATCGTCGCAACGCGGGTTTCGTCACTGCACCAGTGCCTTTACTGAACAAGCTCTCATTCCCACTGGCTCCGTGAGAGCGCAGATCATACGGACACGGTAGTTGACCTTAAGGTTGCCACCGGAAAATCACACGAAGCCGTCGCCGCGAGTCATGCGCAGTTGTTTGCGGACCTTGCCGAAGCCGTCACATTGAGAGACCGGGAAATGCTTGAAGGTGCACGCGATAGCGTCGCTGAACGTGTCGGCGAAGAAGGTCTGGTTGACGCAGT
>Ga0115002_10000544_pt1 | contig 53217 bp, 38 predicted proteins | sample ArcticOcean_MG_C_8_FD_89576 | JGI IMG/M metagenome (GOLD analysis project Ga0115002, IMG submission 89576) | Marine microbial communities from western Arctic Ocean - ArcticOcean_MG_CB11_86 | ecosystem: Environmental > Aquatic > Marine > Oceanic | place: Arctic Ocean: Canada Basin | collected... | reverse complement strand
GGTGGCTGCAGTGGCTGCGGTATTCAGAGCCAAAAGGATGCTGGTGATGGTCAGGCGAAGCACGGTGCGAGTCCGGCAGGTCGGTTATTGGATGGTACTGTTTTGGGATCGGCTCGTCAGGGGCGTTGGTGTGGTGGTCGCAATCTTGGTGAGTCGCCGGTCCGCTCGACATTTCACTCCGGTCGGCACGGACCGCGACGCCGCTGCGGCCGGCGGAAATCGAGAGCCTGCTGGATTCCGACGAAGTTGCCTGGTACTCGTAGCAATCGCCAGCCAAAACTATCAACCTGCGAATCTCCTCCAGTCTGTTGGCAATCCTTGGGCCGTTGACGGTGTTGTTGTCGGTATCCGTGGCTGCAGGAAACGGCGGAAGCATGTGGATGGGGAATGGGATGGCGGGTTTCGGAGTGCTGGGGGGTTGCGATGGTCGAGAGGTGTCTGGTCAGGAAAAGTTTTGTAATAGACGATAACTGGCATGCGTACGGTGGTTCGTGGCCGGCGTTTGGTCGGTAGAATCGACTTGGTGCCTCACGACGCTGTTGTGATGGTCAGCCTGAAGACTGCCCTTGTGGAACGGATGAGTTCGACGCGGACAATTCGACTCCAGAGGGCTGCTGCTGGCCAAGACCGCAGAAGCGGAGCGGGTTGTGCGGCTGTTGAACCAGACGCGGCCAACCGCCAGTGAACTGCATTGAGTCACTCCAAGCAGGAGAGCGTGCGATGTCTGAGACAAGTTGGGTGCTGTCGAGTATTGCTCGGGACCTTCACGTGGAGCGTTTTCAGATCGACCACGACGCGGTAAAGGGGACACCACGGGGATGGTCGGTCCGGAAGCGGACCCTGCGGGGTGGTCGTCGAGACGGTGTGGACGTGATCGAGATCGACAACGGCGCGGTCGAAATCACGGTGGTGCCATCACGGGGGATGGGGGTCTGGCAAGTCATCTCCGGTGACGATCGCCTTGGCTGGCAGGCTCCGGTCCAGGGGCCGGTACATCCTCGCGTGGTGAATCTTGGTGAGCCCAGCGGCCTGGGCTGGCTGGCTGGATTCGACGAACTGCTGGTTCGTTGTGGCCTGGAGAGCAATGGCGCTCCGGAATTCGACAAGGACGGTCGGTTGCAGTACCCTCTGCACGGCAAGATCGCCAACCAGCCGTCGGACGAAGTGACGGTGACCGTGGATCGGGAGGCGGGCGAGATTCGGGTCAGCGGGTTAGTGGACGAGGCGAGGTTTCATTTCCTGAAGCTGCGGCTGCATGCCACACTGGTGACGCGTTTTGGCGAGTCCGGGTTTCGTGTTCAGGATGAAATTGAAAACGTTTCGGCGTCACCGGCTCAGGTACAGATGCTATATCACTTCAATGTGGGCGTGCCGTTGTTGGACGCAGGGTCTCAACTGCTGGCCCCGTCGTCGTCCGTCGTACCCCGAAATGCTCATGCCGCCGAGGCCATTGATTCGTACAGAGATTATCGAGCCGAGGAAGCGGGTTTCGAGGAGCAAGTGTATTTTCATCGGCTGCACGCCGCAGGCAACGGCCAGACTCGAGTCCTGCTCAAGAACGCTCATGGCTCGGCCGGAGTCAGCCTGCTGTACGATTCAAACAAGCTGCCGTGTTTCAGCCAGTGGAAGAACACCACCGCCGTGCCGGATGGTTATGTGACCGGGATCGAACCGGGAACGAATTTTCCGAACCCTCGGAGTTTTGAAGGAGAGCAGGGACGTGTGCTGGAGTTGACCGGTGGTGCTCGTGCGGCATTGGAACTGGGTGTGGAGTGGCATCGCAGCGCGGCGAGTGTGAAGGGGGCTGAAGTTGCTGTAGCGAAGCTGCAGGCTGGCCGGGCGCCAAAGATATTCCGTACGCCTCAGTCGGGTTGGTGTGCCGATGCCTGACTTGTCTCGCCGATCAGTGTTGTGGGCATGTGTTGGGGTGTGTTGGTTCGTTTGGCCAGAGGCGGCATTCGTCGCTGAGCCCGACTCGGCCCACCAGTGGGCATCGTGGCGTGGGCCGTTGTCGACCGGTGTGGCACCTCACGGTGACCCTCCGACGGAATGGAACGAAACGAAGAACGTCCGTTGGAAGGTTCGATTGCCGGGTGGTGGGCACTCGTCGCCGGTCGTGTGGGGTGACGTGGTGTTCGTGACAGCGGCCGTGCCGTTTGGGGAGACCGTGAAAGCGAAGCCGGATGCCGATCCCGGTTCGCACGACAATCTCGGAGTGACTCGGTCACATCGGTTTCAGGCCATGGCTTACAATCGTCAAAACGGCGATCTGCTTTGGCAGAAGACTCTGGCCGAGGAGTTGCCTCATGAAGGCGGCCATCGCACGGGCAGCCTGGCGTCGAATTCTCCGGTGACCGACGGCAAACGGCTGTATGCCTGCTTTGGTTCCCGAGGCCTGTACTGCCTGGATTTCAGTGGGAAGCTGTTGTGGAAGGCTCGGTTGGGCAAGATGTCGACCAAGCACAACCACGGTGAGGGAGCCTCACCGGCTCTTCACGGCAAGACGCTGATTGTCAACTGGGACCACCAGGGCCAGTCGAAGGTCGTGGCCTTTGATACCGCGACCGGCAGACAGAGATGGTCGGCTAAAAGGGACGAGGTCACGTCGTGGTCCTCGCCGATCGTGATCGAGTACCAGAAGCGTGCCATCGCGGTCGTGTCCGGAACCAAGTTCCTCCGCGGCTACGACCTCGAGACCGGCAAGGTGCTGTGGCAGTGTGCCGGCCTGTCCAACAACATCGTCGCCACTCCGGTCTACGAGGACGGCATGCTCTTTGCCGGCAGCAGCTACGACACGCGGATCATGATGGGGATCAAGCTCGCCGGTGCCAGCGGCGACCTGACCGGCAGCGAGCACGTGGCCTGGAAGACCCGCCAGCGGACCCCGTATGTGCCCTCCCCCCTGCTCTTCAACGGCGGGTTGTATTTCCTGCGTCACTACCAGGGCATTCTGACCCGGCTCGATTCTCGAAGCGGCAACGAGACGACCGGCCCGTTTCGGCTGGGAGGCGTGACCGACATTTATGCCTCGCCGGTCGCAGCGGCCAACCGGATCTACATCACCGATCGCCAGGGTGCGACGCTGGTGCTTTCGGGCGACGCCAACCCGAAATTCCTCAGCCGCAACGTGCTCAGTGACAGCTTCAGTGCCTCGGCGGCGATCGTGGGCCGCGAGCTGTTTCTGAGAGGGGCTCGGAAGCTGTACTGCATCGCCGAGCCGGCCAGCCCGTAGCGAGCTTTGAGCTGTCAGGCGATTATGTCGTGAATCACACGGCCGGCGACGTCGGTGAGCCGGAAATCACGACCCGAATGCCGGAACGTCAGGCGTTCGTGGTCGAGCCCCATCAGGTGCAGGATCGTGGCGTGCAGGTCACGAACGTGTGCACGGTTTTCGACCGCCCGCATGCCGAACTCGTCGGTGGCTCCGTAACGGTAGCCCCCCTTCACTCCGCCACCTGCCAGCCAGACGGTGAAGCCGAAGTGGTTGTGATCGCGGCCGGGCTTGTTCGCGGTGACGTCAGTGGTCGGGGTGCGGCCGAACTCGCCTCCCCAGAGCACCAGGGTCTCATCGAGCAGGCCTCGAGATTCGAGATCGCTGAGCAGGGCCGCGATCGCGCGGTCGCATTCGAAGGCTTTGGGGCGGTGGTCGTTGATGTCGGTGTGGTCGTCCCAGGGGATGTCGGGGGCGAAGGCCAACTGCACCACCCGGACACCTCGTTCGGAAAGCCGCCTGGCGATCAGGGCTCCTTCGGCAAAACCGCCGTACTTGCGGCCGCCGGCGACGCCCCTGGTGGGCTGCGGGCCGATGCCGTACAGGTCGTGAGTGGCCTTGGACTCGCGGCTGATGTCAAACGCCTCGGGGGCCGCGAATTGCATCCGGAATGCCAACTCCAGCGACTCGATCCGCGATGCCAGTGCCCGGTCGGTGCCCGAACGGTTCAACTCGATCCGGTTCATCCGTTGCAGCAGGTCGAACTGCCGCCGCTGAGAGCTTCTCGAGAGACCCGGGTTGCGGATGTTGGCCAGCACCCGTTTGGGATCCAGCTTGTAGGTGTCGATGAAAGCACCCGAGTGGACTCCGGGCAGAAAACTGCTGCTCCAGCCGGTGGGCCCCGGCCGAGGGTCTCCGTTGTGGCTGATCACGACAAAGGCCGGCAGGTCCTGGTTCTCGGTGCCCAGACCGTAACTGAGCCACGAGCCCCAACTCGGCCGAGTGGGCTGGTTGGCTCCGACATCCATCATCAGCAGCCCCGAGATGTGTTCGGGGATATCGGTGTACATCGAGTGGATCAGGCAGAGTTTGTCGGCGTGGCGGGCGACATGCGGAAACAGCTCGCTGACCCACAGGCCGCTGTCACCGTGTTGTGAGAATCGAAATGGCGAACGCAGGATCCCGGTGGTTTTTCGTTGAGTCTTCAGGTCGACCGTCGAGGGGCGTTGACCCTCGTACTTGGCCAGCAGCGGCTTGGGATCGAAGGTGTCGATGTGCGAGGGTCCACCATTCATCAGCAGGTGGATGATTCGCTTGGCCCGCGGCGCGAAATGAGGCGCCCGGTCCTCGAGCGGGCCGGGGGACTCCTGGCCGAAGATTTCGGCCAGTCCGAGTAGACCGAGTCCGGCAGTGCCCTGGCTCAGCAGGTGTCGTCGAGAGATTGGCAGAGGAGTGTGCACGTTATCTGCGGGCCTGGAATTCGGTTCACGGCAAGGGTCAGGGTCGAAACAGGAACTCATTGGAACCCAGCAGCACCTGGCAGTATTGCTGCCAAGTCGAGAGTTGGCCATTGGTGCTGCGATCGGGGTCTTCGCCGAGGAACTCGGAGCCGATTGCCATGTCACGAGGCGAAGCGTGGCGTCCCAAGACGATTCGCACCACTCGCGAGATGCGCTGTTCGGTCGAAGTCGTTCCCGCCGCGGCTCGCGACGCCAGTTGGCGAGCGAGTTGGATCACGAAGGGGCTATTGAGTGCGAAGAGCTGCTGCTGGGGGATCGTGGTCGGATTGCGACCTCCGCTACCGATCCGCGGGTTGGGGAAGTCGAAGAGCCGTAGCAGCTTGTCCGATTCGGTCTGCACGTCTCGGTGCACTGCGACGTAGATCGTGCGACGCGACTCCACAAGCAGGCTGTCGACGGCGGGGCCACCGATGGAGTCATCGAGAGAGCCCGAGACGGCCAGCATCGAATCTCGCCAGGCCTCGATGTCGAGCCGCAGACGCGGCATTCGCCACACCAGCCGGTTGTCGGGGTCGGTCTGCAGGTGGGCCGGGGTTGAAGCTGAGGAGAGTTGGTAGGTGGCCGAGAGCAGGATGTCGCGGTGCAATTGCTTGATGGACCAGCCGGTCTCGATCAGTCGCCAGGCCAGCCAGTCGAGCAGTTGCGGATGCGTCGGCGATTCGCCCATCGTGCCGAAGTTGCTCGCCGTTTCGACCAGCCCTCGACCGAAATGGTGTTGCCAGATGCGGTTGACCAGTACACGGGCCGTCAGTGGATTGCGGGGGTCGGCGATCGAACGGGCCAATTCGAGACGTCCGCTGCCTGTCTTGAAACTCGGAGGCGACCGGCCGGCCAGGGCCTGCAGAAACCTGCGGGGAGCAACGGGGCCGGGCTTGCGGAGGTTGCCGCGAAGCGCGATTCGCATGTCGGTGGAGCCGGTGTCGCGGACCGAGTGGGCTCGGGGGAAAGCCAGCGAAGCGGCCTGGAAGGCGTCGGCAAGGCTGGAGGCCAGCCTGGGCAGTTGCGACTTGTCGTCGGACCGCTTGGCAGTCTCCAGTTGCTTGCTCAACGACGCGATGTGGGCCTGGCTGGCCTCGTAGTCGGCAGCGACTTCGGGCGTGGCCAACAGCAGCTCGTCGACGTACCCGGTGTTGTTGAAGATGCCGGCCAGGGAGTAGTAGTCGGAGGTGGGGATCGGGTCGAACTTGTGGTCGTGACACCGGGCACATGAGACCGTCAGTGCGAGGAAGCCTCGCGTGACGGTGTCGACACGGTCGTCGAGTGTTTCGGATTTAGCGATCGCGACACCGTCGGGAGTGCCCCCGTCGTCCTGGTACATCATCCCCAGTGCCAACAGTCCGACGGCGATGACTCCGTCGCTGTGAAGCGGTTCCTCCAGCAGGTCTCCGGCCAGTTGATGAACGATGAACTGGTCGTAGGGCAGGTCGTCGTTGAAGGCAGCCACGACCCAGTCGCGGTACCTCCAGGCGTGCGGCAGCGGGCGGTAGTAGAACTCGGTTCTGAGTTGATCATCGGCGTAGCGGACCACGTCGAGCCAGTGTCTGCCCCAGCGTTGGCCGTAGGCCGGGCTGGCCAGCAGGCGGTCGACCAGCCGCGACCAGGCCCCGGGCCGCGTGTCGGCGACGAAGAGGTCGACGTCGCGGGGCGAGGGGGGGAGGCCGGTGAGGTCGAGCGAGAGGCGGCGGATCAGTGCTCGCGACGTGGCGCGGTCGACTGGATGGACTTGGCGAGATTCGAGTCGGGCCAGAACGAATCGATCTATGGCATTGCGTGGCCAGTCCCCGTGTCGGACGGGCGGTTGTTGAGGGCGGACCAGGGGCTGGAAGGCCCAGTGGGTCTTGGCCTGGGTCCAGTCGATCTGGTGTGCGGTGGTATTGGGCCTGGCGGTTGTTCGCGGGTCCGGGGCGCCTCGTGAGATCCACTGCCGGATGAGTTCGATTTCTGACTTGGCCATCACGCCATCGGGTGGCATGGCGAGATCTTCATCGGTGTACTCCACCGCGCGCATCAGCCGACTCTCGTCGGGCTTGCCGGCCACGATCACTTGGCCCAAGTCGCCGCCTTTTTGCCATCCGGGCCGCGAATCCAGTCGCAGTCCCCCTTCAACCAGATCGGCCTGGCTCGAGTGGCAGGCATAACAGTGCTTGACCAGCAGCGGCCGGATCTTCGACTCGAAGAACGCCAGGTCGCTGGCAGCGTCGGGTTCCGAGGCGGCCGCCCCGGCGGCGGTCGCAACCACGAGCAGCAGCACGTGCAGGCGGCTCGTGAAGCGGCTGCTGGGCATGGACTCGCGACTCGGGGTGGGTTCGTGGTGCCGGACCGAGGATACACCATTCCGGTGTGTCTCAGAAAGATGAGCAGACTCTGGCAGGTGTTGGTGAGCATCGCTGGCGACGGGTAGGATGCGGGCGGGGAGTCGAGAAACGCGAGTGGTGAAGTGGATCGGGAGAAGCACGATGTCTCGCTGTGTGGTGGTGGTGGTGGTGGTGTCTGATGTCGGCGAGTGATGGTAAAGAGGCAATGGGCGAGGATAAGGCGGGACGTGAGATCCGTGCAGCGGCGATTTCGTTCGTCCCGACCAAGTTTGACCTCAAGGGTAACTCCAAGAAACTCGAGCAGATGTACCGCCAGGCCGCGTCCGGTGGGGCCCGGATCGCGGTGGCTCCGGAGGGGATTCTCGAGGGCTACGTGGTCAACCGGATCATCGCCGGTGAGGCGGCGGCCCAGGAGATGAAACGGGTTGCTGTCACGATGGATTCGCCGACGATCAAGCGGTTCCACCGGCTGGCTTCTGAGCTGAAGATGTGCCTGGCGTTCGGGTTTGCCGAGCGGATTGCCGATGACGTGTTCAACTGCGCCGTGTTCATCGACCACGACGGCAGGATCTGTGGCCGTTATCACAAGATGCAGTTGGCCGAGGGGTACCATTCCAGCTGGTGGTACAACCGTCTGGGTCGTCGCAGCCGGGCGTTCAACACTCCCCTGGGCCGTTGCGGCATCCTGATCTGCAACGACCGCTGGAACCCTCGGTTGGCCGAGATTCCGGCGTTGGATGGTGCCCAGTTCCTGATCATCCCGTCGTTCGGTTCTCGCTCGGCGGCCCAGGACCAGGCGGTGCTCTCACGTGGCCGTGAGAACCGGTTGCCGGTGATCGAGGCGAATGTGGGCGTGACGCTGGTGGTCAACGACGGCAAGATCATCGCGGTGGATCGCGACGAGGAGGGCATCACCTACGGGACGATCACTATTGGCCCCCGGGTCAAACGCGACCGTAAGAAGCGTGACGCGGTCGAGCGTGAGTTCCTGGAATGGCGCCAGACCGAGATGGTCCGTCGCTACAAGCGAACGCAACAGCGGCTGAAGAAGGCCAGCTGATCCGCCGGGCCAGTCAGTTGGCCCGGGCGCACATCACCCAGATCGGAGTGCCTCCGGTCTTGTAGATCCTGATCGGCTTCAGCTCACCGGTCTTCTTGTTGATCCGGTAGGTGTGCAGATCGTTGGAGCGTTGTCCGGCGGCGAAGAAGAACTTGCCCTGCAGGTCGATGCAGGTGGCTCGGGGGTGGAACCCGGTCGCGTAGTGGCCCACGATCTTCATGTCACCGGTCTTGCTGTCGATCGCGACGGCACACAGCGTGTCGTCGGGCTTCTCGCCTTCCTTGAGCTTGGTGGTGCAGCGGTTGGAGACATAGGCGAAGCGGCCATTGGGAGTGATCTGGATGTCGGCCGCGTGGCTGGATCCCTTGAGTCCCGGTGGGAGTGTCGAGAGCGTGGCCTTGCGGGTCAGTCGGCCGGTCTTCTTGTCGAAGGCCCACGACGTGATGCCTCCGCCGTTCTCGTTCGACGTGTAGCCAAAGGGCAGCTTGGGGTGGTGCTTGTAGTGACGCGGTTCGTGGTAACGGTGTTCGGTGTCGGGCCCGTCGACAAACGGAGGGTCGTTGGGCAGCAGCGTGCCCGCCTTGGTGTCGAGCACGAACTGGTAGAGCCTGTTGGGCGAAGTGTGTGGCACGTAGACGTACTTGCCGCTGAGATCGAGTTCGATGCAGTGTGCGGTCTTCGCGGTCTTGATGTGGGCGAGGAGTTTTGAGGTGGCGACGCCCTTAACGACGCTGTACATGGTGACGTCACCGGCTCCATAGTGAGCGGCCAGCAGGAACCGACCACTGGGGTCGACCTGGATGTAGGGTGGTCGAGTGGTGATCTTTGCGGTGTCGAGCAGTGTGAGTGTGCCGTTTTTGTGGCGTCGGTAGGTGGCGACTCCGGCAGCATCGTTTGGCAAACCGGTGACCGCGGCGTAGACAAACTTCTTGTCGGGTGAAAACGCCATCGCTCCGCCGTTGCCCGGCAGGTCGACCGAGAATCGTTTACTGAGCATGCCGTTGCCGCCGTCGATCTTGTAGGCGACGATTGCCTTGTCTGCGGTCGAGGCCAAGTAGAGCAGTTGCTCGGCACTGGCGGTCGGCGAGAGGGCGTTGGTCATGGTGATGGCCAGCAGGGACAGGAAGACAGTACGCATCTGTGAGACTCCAGGATGTTTCGGCACGGTCGGGTCGAACTCCATTGCAACGTGGAGGATGGTGGGACGCAAGGAGGCGGGAAGCGTGCGAGTTGGCTGCTGTGATCATCGACGAGCGGACCGAGGCGTTCCGCGTCAGGCGATGAGTTCGGTCAGCACCTCACCCCCGATGTCGGTCAACTGGCGGAGTCGACCGGCGTGGAGGTAACGCAGTTGGTGGTCATCGAGTCCCATCAGGTCGAGAATTGTGGCGTGTACGTCGCGGATAGGAATTTGTGCCTCGGCCGCCCTCAGCCCGAACTCATCGGTGGCTCCGACACGGGCTCCACCCCGAACATTGCCTCCGGCCATCCACATCACCAATCCCCACGAGTTGTGTTCGCGGCCGGGAGTCTTGCCGAGTGTCCCGTTGACGAACGGAGTGCGACCCATTTCCGAAGCCCACACGACCAGCGTTTCTTCGAGAAGGCCTCGTTGGTCGAGATCTTCAAGGAGTGCGGCGACCGGTTGATCGACTTCGCGACTGTGACGGATCATCCCTGCCTTGACGTTGCCGTGGTCGTCCCAGCTGTGGCTGTTGTTCTGGACACCGTGGATCAGCATGGTGTAGCGGACTCCGTGCTCAACCATGCGTCGCGCGAGCAGGCACTGTCGGCCAAAGGCGGCTGTGGCGGGTTGTTCGAGTCCGTATCGGCGTTGGGTGTGAGCGGTTTCGCGAGCGAGATCGACGACCGAGGGAGCACGGGCCTGCATGCGGAATGCCAGTTCATACGCATTGATGCGGGCTTCGAGCTCGCCGACGTCGTGACGGTGTTCGAGGTGTCGCCGGTTGAGGAATTCGAGCAGGTCGAGTTCGCGGCGTTGTTGAGATCGTGACAGGCCTTGCGGGCGTGCGAGATTGAGGATGGGTGTGCCGGTGGGGCGCAACAGCGTGCCCTGGTAGGCGGATGGCAGATAGCCGTTGGCCCACACGGCGGCTCCATTCATCGGAGCCCCACGTGGGTCCTGGATCACGACGTAACCGGGCATGTTCTGGTTGGATGTGCCGAGTCCATATGTCATCCAGGAACCGACAGAAGGGCTGCCGGGAAACTGGCTGCCGGTGGTGACGTGCAGTGTCGAGGGGCCATGGTTCTGGTTGTCGGTCTTGATACCGTGGATGAATGCCAGGCGGTCGGAATGTTCGCTCAGGTGGGGGAACAGTTCCGAGAAGTGATGCCCGCTGTCGCCGTGCTGCTGGAACCGGAACGGGCTGGCGACGACCGAGTGCGGAAAGGTGAGACGTCCCTGGAGTTCGCCGCTGATGTTGGGGATTCGGTTGAGCGGTCGACCGTGGAGTGTCTTGAGCAGAGGTTTGTGCTCGAACGAATCGACCTGGCTGACTCCACCCTGCATGAACAGGAAGATGCAATGCTTGGCGCGGCGTGGAATGTGGGCGACACGGCCGGCCTGTGGATTGGTGAACTCGCCATCAGCACGAGCGATTTCAGCCGCCATGTCGGCCAGAGCCAGTGCACCCAACCCGTTCCACGAGCGTGACAGGAAATCGCGACGCGAGGCGAATGCTGGGGTGGGTGGTGGTGTTGCGGTGGTCATGAGTGAAGATCAGTCGATGGTGACGAATTCGTTGCTGTTGAGCAGGACTCGGCAGAGGCTGACGAGTGGTTCGGGAGACGTGGTTTCGAGGAACCGGATCAGTCGAGAGGTTTCTTCGGTCTCGGGCGGCCGGTTGTAGGCGATCAGGAACGCGAGTTGGATCTGTCCGGTGGGGTCGTCGGGAGCCTGTTGGCGGATCGTCGCGGCGAAGTGGAGGGCTTCCTGATTGGCGAATAGCCCGTTGTACATGGCCAACGCCTGCAACGGTGTGACCGACTCGCGCCGCAGCGGCCGCGATTGCTCGCAGACCAGTGAGTCGAACGCCTGCATGAACGGCATGCTCAGAGATCGCTGCTGGTAGATGTAGATGCTGCGTTTGCGAGAGCGGTAGTCATCGTGAGTGAACCACTTGCTGGAATTCCATTTCACCCGATCGGCGACGTTATCGGGAAGCATCGGAAAGATGGGCAGCCCGAAGTGTTCGGGGTTCAAGCGGCCGGCGACGAACAGGACACTGTCTCGGACCGCTTCGGCCTCGAGACGTCGTCGTCGGAACCGCCACAGCAGTCGGTTGCCGGGATCGACGGCTGTGGCCTTGGAGTTCGGCGTGCGAGAGGTTTGCCGATAGGTGGCCGAAAGCACCATCAGGCGGTGCATCGTCTTCAGGCTCCAGCCGTTGTCAGTGAAGTGATGTGCCAGCCAGTCGATCAGTTCCTGGTGACTGGGGCCGATCCGCATTGCGCCGAAATCGCTGGGGGTGGCGACGAGTCCCTGGCCGAAATGCCAATGCCAGAGCCGATTGACCATGACCCGGGCTGTCAGCGGGTTCTGCTTGCTGGCAATCCAGCGGGCCAGGGCCATCCGCCGACTGCGAGTGGGCCATCTCTTGAAGGGGTCGAGTCGGATGGCGGCCGGTTTCTGGTGGCCGGTGAGACAGCTGAGGAATCCGGGCAGGACAACGTCGCCCGGGTTATTGTATTCGCCTCGCAGCATCACTCGCGATGTGGGAACTCCGGGTTCATACGGTGGCCCAAACGTATGACGCAACGACATGGCCAGTGGTTGAAGTCGTTTGATGTCGGAGGGAATCGCTCTCGTGCGTCTCGAGAGCATGCGGAAGTTGTCACGTTCGCGGTCGGTGATGCCAGTTGTGGCGGGGTCGTTGATGAGAGTTTCGAGCGGCTGTTGTTTGCTGGGTGGGGGTTGGATGCGTTTGCCGAGTGAGTCGGAGAGTTGGGCGAGTTGCTGTTTGACGGCCGTGGCGTCTTTCCGGAGGTTGGCGAGTCTCTTCGCGACCCATTCCTTTTCACCCTTTCGGTAAAACGCGGCTGGCAGCGAACCCCCGATCTGGAACCCGTCGCCACGTAGCGGTGCCGGGATCGAGACCGTGGCAAAGAAGGACTTCATGCGATAGAAGTCCTCGATCGGGATCGGGTCGTGTTTGTGGTCGTGACACTTGGCACATCCGACACTCAGGCCCAGGAAGACGGACCCGACGGTGGTGGTGATTTCGCTGAGCATTTCGTGACGTGTCTCGTCGCCTCGCGGTTCTGTGAACGGAGCGAGCCTGAGAAATGTCATGGCCACGACACGTTCGGGATCGAGCGGCGGAAGTTCGCCAGCACCGAGCACCTCGGCAAACTCGTCACCGGCCAGTTGTTCCTTGATGAACAGGTCGTAGGCCTTGTCGCGGTTGAAGCTGTCGATGACATAGTCGCGGTATCGCCAGGCGTGAGGCAGGTCGGGGTCGCCTTCGTAACCGGCGGTGTCGGCGTAACGGGCGAGGTCGAGCCAGAAGCGGGCCCAGCGTTCACCGTGTCGAGGATCCTCGAGCAGTCGGTCGACGACGGTTTCGTAGGCCCCTGGAGAAGTGTCTCGGAGAAACTTCTGCCGCTGAGCGGGCGTGGGAGGCAGGCCAATCAGGTCGAAGGTCACCCGACGGAGCAGGACGTCACGACTGGCTGTGTCGGCTGGTGTCAGGCCGGACTGTTCGAGCCGCGACAGTATGAAGCGGTCGATCGGGGTGATTGGCCAAGACGTGTTGTTGACTTCCGGCGGGCTCGGCGAGCCGACAGGGTGATAGGGCCACTGTTGCTGAGCCGAAACTGTCGACGGACCCGGCGACAGCAGCAACAGCAGTGTCGGCAGCAACAAGGCGAAACGGGTCATGTGGTAAAACGGAGTGTTAGGGGAGATCGGAAGCCGTCAGACTACCAGTCCCGATTGTCTCTCGTAGAATGCCTTGAGATCAATCGGAAGCCCGTTCACCCGACATGCCCCGGTCGCGACGAGGTGTGTCCAAAACGAGGATTCGGCGATGAGATACGGAGTCAGCTGCTGGGTCGATCACGAAGCGATCGTCAAGGATAAGCCGGTTATCGGACTTTTGGTCGGGCTGTTCGTCGGGCTGTTCGTCGTACCGGGATGGTTCGGCGGGTTGGTCGCGGCACCGCCAATCTCAATAGCCGACGGGTTGTTCGATTCGACTCGGCCACGAACTTTGGGATTGAAGAGACTCGGCAGTCGCGAAACGGTGTTGTACGCGGCGACCGAGACGAATCACCGGTTTTGTCACCACCCGAACCTGCTGCGGCAGGGCAAGACGGTCTGGTGCATGTGGTCCAACGGACGGATTGGCGAGGACGAACCGGGTCAGCGGATTCTGTTCTCGACTGCGAGTATCGAGGACCTGAGTCGATGGGGCGAGCCGGAGGAACTGGCAGCGGATCCGTCTGGTCTGGGAGCCTGTGTGGCTGCGGGGTTCGTGGTGTCGGGCAAGACTGTGGTGGCGTTCTACACGATCACCGGCGGAACGAATTTCGATTCAAAAACCGCTTTATGGGCCAGGACGACCGTTGATGCTCGTGCCTGGTCGAAGCCCCGGCGGATCGTGCCGGGTTTCTACATCGCGGCTCCGATCGCAGTTCCCGGCGGAGGCCTGTTGCTTTCCGGCGAGCATGTTGGAGAGGCTCGGACGTCGGGGAGGATGGCGTTGTATCGGACTGACGAAGCGGACGGCCTGAGCGGTTGGGGCTTGGCGAAGATCCAGCCGGATGATCTGAAGGTGTTCGGCTACACCGAACCGGCGCCCTACGTGCTGAGTGACGGTCTGATCATCTGCCCGTTCCGTAACTACAGTGGGAAGTTGTATGCAAGCGAGAGTCGAGACGGTGGTCGGACGTGGTCGGTGCCAGCGAAGACGACGTTTCCCGATTCGTTGGCCCGTCACGCGACCGGACGCTTGCCCGGGGGCGACGTGTTTCTGATCAATAATTCGTCGTTTAAGCGACTGGATCGTTCGATCTTGACGATCGCATTGAGTTCCGATGGCCGTCGGTTCGATCGGGCGTACGTGGTCAAGAACCAGCCGACTCGGATGCGGTTTGCCGGCAAACACAAGCTCGACGGATGGCAGTACCCGAACGCCATCGTTGTTGGCGACGAGTTGCTGGTGGCATTTTCGGTCAACAAGGAAGACATCCGGATCGTTCGGATTCGATTGAGTGACCTGGGAGCGCAGCGATGAACGCCTCCGGCAGCACGTTTCCTCAGATAGTCCTGCGTTCGACCGATCTCGATTTTCCAGACGACCTGCCAACAGGGCACGGACGCTACACCGAGTTCGAGCCGATTGCTCGCGGTGCGAAGGCCGAGTTGCGATCGTGCTGGGATCCGGTGATGTGTCGTCGCGTGGCGATGAAGACTTTACGCAGCGAATTTGCCAGAGACGCGACCGATCGACGGCGATTTCTGCGAGAAGCTCGGATCACGGCACAACTTCAGCATCCGGCCACCGTCCCGGTGTACGAAATCGGACGATATGACGGCGACTGCCTGTACTTCACCATGAAGTGCATTGCTGGCGAGGACCTGTTCAAGGTGTTGCAGAGACTCAGTTGGAAAGACCGAGTCACCGAAAAGACGTTTCCTCGCGAGCGGCTCGTTGACATCGCGATCCAGGCCGCTCAGGCCTGTGCCTACGCTCATGTGCACGGAGTGGTTCACCGGGACTTGAAGCCCGAGAACATCTGGGTTGGGCTATTTGGTGAAGTGACTGTTCTGGATTGGGGCGTCGCCAAGGTGTGGGGGTCGACGGTGGCGGATGTGGATCACGACGACACGGCGATGAGCGACAGCGATCTCAACCAGGAACTGACAACCTTGACCCGCATCGGGCAGCGGCCCGGAACGCCGTTGTACATGTCGCCCGAGCAGGTACTGGGGAAATCGTCTCTGGACGAGCGGTCGGACATCTTCAGCATGGGTGTCGTGTTGTATGAACTGCTGGCGTTTCGCGAGCCGTTTCGTGGACGAACCGTGCGTCAGACATTCGAGAACATCCTGCACGATGACCCGCCGCCGATGCGGGAGGCGGTTCCCGAGCGGAATGTTCCGGAGGCGCTCGAGACGATCGTCAGCCGGTCGTTGGACAAGGATCCGGCTGCGAGATTCCAATCGATGGTGGAATTGATTGATGCGCTGGCTGGAGTTCGTCGTGACCTGTTGGCGGACAACTGATCCAATCGGGTGCCGATGAGTGCCTTGCTTGACAACCTGGTTAATGGCGCGAGACTACCGGTTCGAGATCGGCAACAGGACGAGGGGAAGACAATGAGAAATCCAATCAGGTTGCGGTTCGTTTTGTGGTGTTTTGCGAGTGCCCTGCTCGTGGTTCTCGGATCGCGTGAAGGACTGCGGGCGGCGGATGGTGCGGCAGGGAAGTTGAATGTCCTGTTCCTGGTCTGCGACGACCTCAACTGTGACATTGGTTGCTACGGCCACCGCCTGGTCAAGACTCCGCACATCGACCGCTTGGCCAAGCGGGGAGTCCGGTTCTCGAGTGCGTATTGTCAATTCCCGTTGTGTGGGCCCAGCCGGGCGTCTTTTCTGACCGGGATGTATCCGGACCAGACACTGGTGCATCGCAACGCGATCTACATCCGCGAGCACATCCCCAACGTCGTCACGTTGCCTCAGATGTTTCGCCGCAACGGATACTTCGCGACACGGATCGGCAAGATGTACCACTACAACGTACCCAAGCACATCGGGACCAGTGGCCACGATGATCCGTATTCATGGAACCTGACGTTCAATCCTCGCGGTCGAGACGTCGACGAGGAGTCGAAGATCTTCAGCTTGCGGAAGGGCCAGTTTGGTGGAACTCTGAGTTGGCTGGCGGCCGAGGGTACAGACGAGGAACAGACGGATGGCATCGCAGCGACCCGGGCGGTTGAAATGCTCGAGCAGCACGCCGGCAGTGGCACTCCGTTCTTCCTGGCCGTCGGCCTGTTTCGGCCTCACACTCCCTACGTCGCCCCAAAGAAGTATTTCGAGATGTACCCGACCAAGTCGATCCGGGTGCCGACTGTCCCCAAGGGTTATTTCGAATCGCTGCCGCCTGGTGCTCGGCAGACGCTGTTGCGGAAGAAAGATCAGGTCAACCTGGCCGACAATGTGGCCCGCGAGGCGATCCAGGCGTACTACGCTTCGATCACGTTCGCCGATGCTCAGATTGGCCGGATTCTAGCCGCACTGAAGTCGACGGGACTCGACAAGAACACGGTCGTGCTGTTCACCTCCGACCACGGTTACCACATGGGCGAGCACGGTCATTATCAGAAGACGACCTTGTTCGAAAATGCTGATCGCGTCCCACTGGTGATTGCCGGTCCGGGAGTGACGGCGGGTGGTGAGGTGCACAATGGCCCGGTGGAGATGGTCGATCTCTACAAGACGTTGGCAGACCTGTGTGGTTTGAAGGCTCCGGGGACGGTCACCGGAGTCAGCCTGGCCGCGGCACTCAGGGATTCGTCGACGAGCATTCGCACGTCAGCCTTGACCCAATACGGAACTGGTTACAGCCTGCGAACGTCTCGATACCGCTACACCGAGTGGGGCGAAGGAGGCCAGGGCGGTTCCGAGTTGTACGACCGGGCGAGCGATCCTGACGAGTTGATCAACCTGGCGAGTCAGGAGTCGCACAAGGCGACGCGAGAGAGGCTGGCCGAGTTGTTGTCCCAACGGGTGGTGGCGGCGAAGCTGAAGCCAAAGGGGTTGGTGCAGATCCGGTTCAACAACCGACGGCGTGTGCGATGACCGGATCGCAGGATTCCCCGGGCAGTCGGCCGCTTCGGTCTACTCTGTGAGTTCCCGAACCGGAGGCAGTTGGTCGGCCAGGCCGGCGTCTGTGCGTTTGAGTTCCATGATTGTGTCATCGCGGAATTGTTCGAGGCGTTTGGCGTGGTTGGGCTCGATGGCGAGGTTGGTCAGTTCGTCGGGATCGCGTTTGAGGTCGTAGAGTTCTTCGACCTGGTTGGCCTCCATCGTCCGGATGTACTTGTATCGTCCTCGGGCCAGTGACACCCACCACGGGACACCTCCGGAGTCGAGCTGGGACGAATTGGGCGGAATCGTATTCGTGTCGTTTCCGTACTTGCGCTGAGTGAAGATGGTCAGGGTAGGATGAGGCCATTTCGAGCGGGGCTTTTCGAGCAGTGGCGTCAGGTCGTGGCCGTGCATCTTCCAGGGCAGTTCGAGTCCGGCGAACCGAAAGAACGTTGGAACCAGGTCGACTCCGGCAACCGGATGTCGACAGACTTTTCCCTGGGGAAGTCGTCCGGGCATACTGACGATCAGGGGCGATCGTATGGTGCCGTCGTAGGGGGCAATCTTGCGGCAGAAACCGTGCTGACCCCATCCAAATCCCTGGTCGGACGTGAAGACGACGAGGGTGTTTTCGTATTGTCCGGTGGCCTTGAGCGTCTTGATCAGCGTGCCGACCGATTCGTCGAGAGCTCGTACGCCCTGATGGTACTGCCTGACCCAATCGGTCAACGTGTTGCCATGGATGCCCCTGGTACCTTCAACCGTCTGGCCACCGAACTGGCCACCTTTTAGTTCAGGACGTCCGTTCTTGTCTTTGACCCAGAATTCTATCTTCTGCATGTAATCGGGCTTGCCCGGACGTGGCGGAAAGATGTCCTTGGGCGTCGGGACAGTGATGTTGGGATAGATGTCCAGGTGCCGCTTGGCCGGAGTGAATGGTCCGTGGACGGCTCCGTAGCACAGCCACAGGTACCACGGCTTGTCGGCCGTACGGTGTTGGCCTTCGATGTAATCGGTTGCCCAGCGGGTGTAATTGTCGGTCGAGTAGCCCTTGGTCAATTGTGCCTTGCCGCCGTTGGTTTCGATCAACTGGTCGTAAAAGTAGTTGCCGGAATTGTCGGGATGCCGCGGGCGGTTCCAGACGACCTGGTAGTCCCAGTCGCGGCCGAAGCCGGTGTCGGTTCCGGTGTGCCACTTGCCGATCTGGGCAGTCTGGTAGCCGTTCTTGCGAAAGGCCGAGGGCCAGAACGGGGCCTGTTTGGGGTCGTAGGTGCTGCCGGGGTACTTGCCTTCCATCCGTAACGATTTCACACCATAAGGATGGTGCCCGGTCAGCAGTGCCGCTCGCGACGGCAGGCACCAGGTGCCGATGTAGGCATGAGTGAACCGGACGCCGCGTTTGGCCAGTTTGTCGATGTTCGGTGTCTGGGCAAACTTGTAGGCCTCGGGGTAACAACTGACCGTCCGGTACGACTGATCATCGGTGTAGATAAACAGGATATTGGGACGGCCCTTGGCGAGTGCGTCCGGTGATGGCGTGACGGCGAGAGCCAACAGGCAGAAAATGACAGGTCGATGCATCAGGATTCCTTGGGTCTTCCCCAGTGATTGCGGTAGGTGCGTGACATCAGGCGATCGGCTTCGGTGTCGTCGAGGACCTGTTCGGATTTCGGGTCGAACTGGAAAGATCGGCCCAGGCGAGTGGCGACATTGCCCAGGTGACAGAGTGATGTGGTGAGGTGTCCCAGTGCGATGTCCCCATTGGGGGTGGTGTTGGTGCGGACACAATGCAGAAAGTTGGCGACGTGTTTTTCGGCGTTTTGGGCCTCGGGAGTGACCTCGACCTGGATTTTCTGGTTGCGATCGTCGTAGACGGCGATCTTGCCGCGGCGGCTGAGAAACATCTGCCCACGAGTTCCGTAGAATTCGACTCCGCTGTCGACGTTGTGCGGATAGTTGGTGGACCAGAGCCGCTGTTCGTAGACCAGGATCTTCTGGTCGCCGGTGCGACCGTTGCCGGGGTACTGGAAGGAGACGAGTTGCGTGTCGGGAAACTGCTGGTCGTCGTCGAAGAAGAACTTACCTCCGGTGGCGGTGACCAGTGACGGGTGAGTGTCGACTCCGAGTCCCCAGCGGGCGTAGTCGATGTCGTGCACGCCATCGTTACCCATGTCGCCGGTTCCGAAGTGGTACCACCAATGCCAGCCCGACGGGGTTCGATTGGCCTGGAAGGGGATGAACTCGGCGGGACCGACCCAGTTGTCGTAATCGAGTGTGGCGGGCGGTGAACTGGGTTGCCGTTTGCCGATGCTACCGCGTTTCTGAATGTTCCAGGCCTTGCAGATCTTGACGTCTCCGATGATTCCCTGGTGCAGCAATTTGACAGCGTCGATCATCATGGTGGTGCTGCGAACCTGGGTGCCGTGTTGGACTATTGTCCGGTTTCGACGAGCCGCTTCGACGAGAAGTCGGCCTTCACGCACGTTGTGCGAGCAGGGTTTTTCGACGTAAACGTGTTTGCCGGCTTCGCAAGCCAGGATGGAAGCCGGTGCGTGCCAGTGATCGGGCGTTGCGACGATCACTGCGTCGACCTTGTCGTCGGCCAGTACGTTGCGGATGTCGTTGGTGGTCTGGACCGTTCCGCGGGCCAGTTTGCGACCGTTGGACAAACGGCCGGTGTCAACATCGCAAATCCAGGTCAATTCGACCGACGGCTTGGACTGGAAGACTCCAGCCAGGTAACTGCCTCGGCCGCCGCAGCCGATCAAAGCGACGCGAAGGACGCGGTTTGCGGCGCGGTTGCCGGCATGGATATAGGATGCCAGCGACAGTGAAGCGGCGGCCGTGGTTGTGGAATGCAGGAACTGGCGGCGGGTGGGTGATGTCATGACTGGGATTCTACGGAAGGTGAAGTGCGAATGTCACCAAGAGGTCTATCATGCTGTCTGATTTCATTGAAAGCATGGAGAGGTGTCGATCATGACATTGCACCCGGAATCACAACGGCTGTTGGACGAAGTGGCTGAATTGGATCTGCCGCCGATTTCACAGATGACGGTTGTGGAGGCTCGCCAGCTGCTCGAAGCACCAGTTGGCCCGCAGCATGAAGTCGCTGAAGTCTTCGATGATGCGTTTGATGGGCCGGCCGGAACAATTCGAGTCCGGTGTTATCGGCCGTTGGTCGTGGGAAGTGAACCGATCAACTTGTTGGTGTTTTTTCATGGTGGAGGCTGGGTGATCGGCAGTATCGAGTCTCACGAGGACACGTGTCGTCGACTGGCCAATTCGTGTGCTGCGATGGTCGTGTCGATCGACTATCGTCTGGCGCCAGAGTCTCGGTTTCCCGCCGCCGTCGCGGATTGTGTGGCTGGGCTGGAGTGGGCGTCGTCGAACGGCGAGCAATGGGGTGTGACGGGTGTCACCGCCGTTGCAGGTGACAGTGCCGGGGGCAATCTGGCTGCTGTCGTCGCCCAACGAGCCCAGGACAGCGGCCTGCCTGATGTGGATGTGCAGGTGCTGATCTATCCGGTTACCGACTGCGATCTGGACACCGAATCGTATATTGAGTTCTCCGAGGGGTTCGGTTTGACTCGCGACAGCATGGCGTGGTTCTGGCAGCAGTACCTGGCCGAACAGGACGCGACGCAAGCCGGTGCGTCTCCGTTGAGGGCCGGTTCGCTAGCGGGTTTGCCACCGGCGTATGTCGTGACTGCCGAATACGACATTCTGCGTGACGAGGGAAATGCTTACGCTCAACGGTTGGAGGCGGCGGGAGTGCAGGTGGCGTGGGAATGTGTGCCCGGTCTCCTGCACGGCTTCATGTTGCATGCCGACGAAATCGCGGAGGCTCGTGCTGTGATCCAACGCATCGGCCAGTTCGTGAAATCCGGGGGCGTCCGAACGATCAGCGATTGTTGACGGCCTTGAGGTATTCGAGGCGGCGTGCAACCTGGCCGTCGGGGAACCGCGGTTTGAGACGCGAGGCGTCGACTGACAGGCCCTTGTGATCTCGTAGGTAGACGACCGTGTTGAGAGTCAACAGGGCTTCGGCTTCGCTGGGGACCGTGTTGAGAACCTCGTAGAGAGTCTCGAGCGGTTGGCCGTGCCCGAGCACTCCCAGGCATTCGGCCGCCCTCAGGCGGACCATCGGGTGCGAGTCGTCGAGCCGTTTGGTGATCTCGGAAAGCAATGCCTGGTTGGGTTGGCCGAGGGATGAGGCCGCCTGGCAGGCCCAGTACCGGTGCCAGGGGTTCTTTGAGGTTAGGTGAGCCTGAAGTTTGCCCAGGGCTTGGTCGACCGACAACAACGACAGGTCGGCGATTTCCAGCAGTGTGGCGAGCTCGTCGTGGTGACGTGTCCCAAACCCGATCGGGTCCGTGAGAGCTTCGGCCACCTGGTGACTCTCGGGGTAGAGACTCAGGTCGTTGATTGCCACGATGCGATCGGCCAGCCGTTTGCGGAGTTTCAACAGGATGTTGCGATACTTCGGGTTGGCGGCGAGGTCGTGGACCTGGTGCGGATCGGTTTGGATGTCAAAGAGTTGTTCTGGTGGCCGCGGCCGAAAGAACTGTTGCTGGAGGGCATCGAGTTTTCCGGCTTGATACAGGGTTCTCCATTGCTGAAACGCGAGCATGCGGTAGCGGTAGTTGTTTTGCAGGCCGTCGGGGTAGAAGCCCTGGTAGTTGCGGATGTAGGCGAATCGTCCTTTTCGCAGAGTTCGTACGTGGTCGTACTTTTCGTCGAACCGATCGGCATGACCAAACGCTTCGTCGCGGGAGGCGAGCTGCGAGGCCGAGACGTCGGGGCCGAGAAATGGCCGGCCGTCGAGTCGTTTGTCGACATCGAGTCCGGCCAGATGCAGCACCGTGGGTCCGAAATCGATGAAGCTGACGAAACCGTCAAGTCGACTTTTGGGCTGATGGTCGACCAGTTTTCGGAAGTTCGCGGGAATGCGAACGACGAGCGGTACATGCAGCCCACTTTCGTAGGCGTATCCCTTGCTGCGAGGCAGCACGCCGCCGTGGTCGCCGAAATAAAAGATGAACGTGTTTTCGAGTACGCCGTCTGCCCGAAGTTGATCCAGCACGCGACCGATCTGCTGGTCAACGGCTTGCATGCGATCGAAGTAGCGGGCGTGGGTGTAACGGAAGATCGGAGTGTCTGGGTGATAGGGCGCCAACTGGATGGCATCGGGATCGACCGTCGTCGGAGTCTGAAGCAATCGTTTGGGAAAGTGCAGTGATCCTTCATGCGATTGTGCGAACGACTGCATGTGGAAGAACGGAGTCTGTTTGTTCGGCCGGTTGCGCCATGAGGCTTTTCCGGAACTGGCATGCCAGAGTCGACCGATGGGGAACTCAAAGTTGTAGTCCGTTTTGCGGCGATTGGTCGTGTAGTAGCCGTTTTCCTTGAGGACGGCGGACCAGGGCAGGAATCCGTTGGGCAACGACGCCTTGCTGATCCTGCGGTGGTATTGGAATCCGCCACGAGGTGCATAAATGCCGGTGGCCAGAGTCGAGCGAGCGACCGAGCAGACCGGGCTGCACGAGAACGCATGATTGAAGATCAGGCCCTGCTGAGCGAGTGAGTCGATATGCGGCGTTGTGCCGTGACGGGCTCCGTAAAGACGCAGGTAGTGAATTGAATTGTCCTCGGAAACGAGGAACACGAAATTGGGACGTTTGGTGGCTGCGGTGGTGGCTGCGGTGGTGGCTGCGGTGGTGGTTGCGGTGGCAAGCAGGACGACGGCGAACCCGAGCGAACGGAGGCAAATCATGCGGTTGTTCCTACGAGTGGTTCGGGTGTTGGCGTGACGACGACTCGCAGGTGTGCGGCCGAATCGGCGGCGGAAACGGCCTGGTCGATGTCCTGGAGTGAGAAGGTTGGTCCGGCGAGTGAGCGTGAGAGGGCGTTGTTGGGGAGTTGGGCCAGGAAGTCAAGAGCTTTGGCGAGGTCGATGGGTTGGTAGTTGTGGAGTCCGGAGATGGTGAGCATCCGTCGCACGACCGATTCGGTGTCCAAGGCCAAAGGTGGACTCTGGAACACGCTGCCGACGAGGATGGCGTGGCCGCCGATCCTGAGCCAATCGAGAGCCGACTGGATGGCGGATGTGGCACCGGACACATCGATGGCGATGTCAACACCGCGGCCGTCTGTGTGCTGCCGGATCGGATCGGGCAGTTCTTGTCCGGGCGAGTCGAGCGCCAAAGTGGTGCAACCATCGATCGATTCGGCCGCATGCAGTCGTTTGGCATCGATGTCGGCAAGGACAACCGATGCAGCCCCCTTGTGGAGTGCATATTCGGTGACGGTCACTCCGAGCGAGCCCGCCCCCATGACCAACAGGTTGGCGTCCTGGACGTCACCTGCAAGGCGTACTGCTGCCACTGAAGTCGCGGTGCAGCAGTTGGCCGGGACAGCCTGTTTGTCGTCGAGAGTCTCGGGGATCGTGAAGATGGCGGTGCCGGGAACCAGTCGGCAGTGGGTGGTCAATCCCCCGAGTGGTCCTCGCGACCCGTCTTGCGCGAGCGACTCGCCTTCGGCGTGTCCGTACTTGACCAGGCTCTCGCATTTCTGAGGCAACTCGTGGCAGCAGTAGAAGCACGATCCGCACGAAGCGGCGATCGACCACGTGATGCGATCTCCAGCTTGGAGCGTCCGTCCCGACCAGTCGCTGACCGGGCCGCCGGTGTCGACGACTCGTCCGACGATTTCGTGTCCGAGCAGGATTGGCGTGTGGCAACTACGACGGCCGGCGATCGTGTGCAGGTCGCTGCCACACAGGGCACATGCCGTGACGGCGACCAGGACCTCTGCGGTGTTGAGTGGTTCGAGTTCGAACGTGTGGTTCGAGAAGCCCTTGCCGATTCCTTCGAACAACGCGACGGTGCAGGAGTGGGTCATCGTTTCGGTCTGGCGATTGAGTTGGCGGCCGATGATGGAGTGAAGAACTGCATCACGTCAGAGACATCGGCGACGGCCTTCAGGAGTCGTTCGATGTCGTCGGGGTGAATGTCGCCAATCGTCCCGATACGAAAGGTGTCGGCCCGCGTCACCTTGCCGGGATAGATGACGAAACCACGTTCCTTGAGTTGCGCGTAGAAGGTATGGAAATCGAAGTTGTCGGTCGGGTTGTGGAAGGAGGTGATGATTGGTGATTGCAGTTCCGTCGGCAGCAGAGCCTGAAAGCCAATCTGTTTCATGCCTTCCACCAACCGAGCCTGGTTTTGCGAGTACCGCATGGCTCGGGCCGCAACGCCTCCTTCTGCGTCGAGTTCTGCGAGTGCCTGGTCAAACGCCAGCACGGTGTGTGTCGGCGACGTGAACCGCCATTTGCCATGGTGGGCTTCCATTTCAGCCCATTGCGCGTGGAGGTCCAGGGACAGCGATCGAGCGAATCCGGCGGCGGATTCAAGAGCCGCTCTGCGGGCGACGACGAATCCGAAGCCCGGCACGCCCTGGATGCACTTATTGGCCGACGAAATGACATAATCGGCCGAGAGACTCTGCATGGTCATGGGCATTCCCCCGAACGACGACATGGTGTCGACGATGAATGACCGTCCGGCCGCCACTACGGCTTGGCCAATGTGTTCGATCGGGTTGAGCATCCCGCTGGTGGTTTCGCAGTGGACGGCGGCCACATGAGTCAATTCGGGGTGGTTGTCGAGGATCGTGGCGATGCGGTTGGGGTCGGCTGGTTCAGTTTCGTCGAAGTCGGCCGTGAGCGAGTTGATTCCCAGGCGGACGGCGATTTCGTGGATCCTCGCCCCGTAGGCACCGTTGTCGACAACCAGAAGGCCTCCGTCGGGCGGCACAACCGAGCCGATGGTTGCTTCGACGGCGAAGGTGCCGCTGCCTTGGATCAGGACGGCAGTCGATTCGTTTCCGCCTTCGAGCAGTTCGACGAGTCGCCCACGGATTGTCTGGACGACATCGTTGTATTCGACATCCCAGGTCGAGACATCTCGGTCCATCGCCGCGCGCACGGTGGGCGTAGTGGTCAGGGGGCCGGGGGTCAGAAGCAGGTAGTCGGGATCCATGATCGAAAGCCCCGCATCGCGAACTCAGGCGGTGTGTTGGTCGAGCCAGTCGGGCAATTCGCTGATCGACTCGAGCACGTCATCGGCTCCGGCCTGTCGCAGCACGTGTTCGGCCTGTTCCAGAGCAGCGTGTTTTGAGTCGGGGTCGAGTTGTTCCCAATCCTCGAGTGACAAGCCGACTTCGCTACCGGTTCGGGTGATCCCGATCGTGCGAACTCCGGCATTGTGTCCTGCTTGAATGTCGGGGACGGTGTCGCCGACCTTGAGTACAGCCGATGGGGGGAAGACGCCGAGTTGTTCCATGTTGCGAAAGATCATCCACGGCGCCGGCCGCCCGGCAGGGACTTCGTCGGCACAGACCGTGGCATCGGGCATGTACCCCTGCCCTGCGGCCAGTTCAACGGTCGGGTCGGCGACAACTCGGGGGTAGCCGGTCGATGAGCCCACGGCGATTCCTCGGCTCTTGAGTGTTTCGAAGCAGTCGGCGACGCCGGGGATCAGTTGCGAGAGTGTTTTGGCCTCTTCGACCTGGAGTGGTGTGAACGCCTGGTAGAGCGTCTCGACATCGTCTTCGGTCCAATCGCGGCCGTGCTGCTGCTTCCATTGGCTGGCAGCTGTGTCGAGTCCGAACAGTTTGCGAATGTGGTCCTTCTTGCCCAGGCCCATGGGGCCGCGGATTTCCTGTTGGGTCAGTTTGACGTCGTGAGCCTGGAACGCGGCGCCGAAGGCATGGACTGGCGCCAGGCTGCCGTGATCGACGGTGGTGCCGGCCCAGTCGAAGATGACGAGTCGGATGGGGACAGGGGGGCAGTCCGTGTGCAAGTTCATTGGGGGGCCAGGTGAGAGTGGTCGATGAGAGCGAGGAAGTGTTGCAGGTCCAACGTGGTCAGGCCGGGCTGTTTGGCGACGTCGTCCCAGCCTCGCAATCTGACGGCCGACTCACTGTAGGGGGTTTCGCGAAACGCGGCCACTTCGTCGACGGTGAAGGCTCCACCCTGCAGCGACAGGCTGAGTTGTGACGCGTCGGAGAGTTGCGAGTGGTAGTGCGGGTCGACGGTACAGAGGAAGCGTTTGGCCGGTACATGGAGCCGCACCGGTTCTGTGATCGCCGGGACGAAGCCGGCCACGTCAGCCAACCAGTCGGCGCCGGCACGTTCGTGAATGTCGTCGATGCCTCGATCGGCACAATCGTCACCCAGGTCGTGCAGCAGGTGTCCGACATCGTGCAGCAACGCGGCAATAATTTCGGGGCTTGGCCGATTCTGTTGCTCGGCCAGTTGGGCGGCTTGGAGTGCGTGTTGGAGTTGAGTCACCTGTTCACCGCCGTAGAGTTCGCCACCTTGTGTGTTGAAGAGTTCCTGGAGTTGGTTGACGAGCAACTCGAGTCGATTGGGCGTGTTGTGTTCGGAGTTCACAGGGTGGGATCCGTTGGGTTATTGGGAGCGGTTGTGGCGGCCAGGTTGAGTTGGCGTTCATTGAGTCGCCAATAGGCAAAGGCGGCAACGAGGGCGAGGACGGCGACAGCTGCGAGAGCCAGGAAAGCGGTGCTCCATCCGAATTGTTGTGCGAGGACTCCGATGGTGTAGCCCGAGAGTATGGCGCCCATGTAGCCGGCGGCATCGCTGATTCCCGAGACCGTGCCACTGGCCTGTTTGCCTCCGATGTCGAGTGCCATGACGCCGGAGAGGTAGCTGTAGGGGCCCAACAGGAAGAACGAGACGAGGGACAATAGCAGGATGGCTGCGAGTGGGCGGCCGTTGAGATCGACGGTGCCCAGCAGGGTGAGTGCCCCGATGAGTCCGCAGATCGAAGGGACCATGATCCGGCCGTGTCGGCCCTGAAGTCGATCCGAGAGTAGCCCTGCCAGCAGGGCGGAGATAGCTCCGACGAGCGGAAAGCAGAGACTGGCGGCGGCGGCTTGTCCGGGGGAGAGGTGTGCTTCTTCGCTGAGGAACGTGGGTGTCCAGAAGTTGAAGGTTTCGCGGATCAGGGTCAGCCCGAAGTTGGTCAGGCAGACGGTCCAGAACAGTGGGCTGCGGCCGAGGGGTCCGAGGGTTTCCTTGAGCGGAACACGGGAGGCTTGCTGGCCGTCCTCGCCATAGAGATTTTCGGTATTGGCCCTCGGCTCGACAGCGCCGACATGCGACGGGTCGGCCTTAAGCACTCGGATCAGGGCCAGCCCGATCAACAGTGCCGTACCGGCTGCAACCCAGAACACGGCACGCCAGTTGTTGAAAAACGCGAAGCCGGGCTGCGTTTCACCAATCCAGATCACTCCGCCCAGGTACGCTCGCGAAAGTGCATCCCCGACCAGGAAACTGCACGACAGGAACGCCATGACGGTGGCATGTCTGGAGACGGGGAACCAGCGGGATGCGATATTGACCAGGGCCACCCAGCCGGTGGACTGGAACAGCCGATTGGCGGCCCAGATGGTCACGAACAGGCCAATGCCCGCGAGTGCCCAGAAGCTGCCCGACAGTGCAAACGCGACCGTGCAGGCGACCGACGCGAACAGTCCACCCAGGAATAGTCCACGGCCACCGAAGCGATCGGCAAGCAGGCCGTTGACGACTTTGCCCAGAGCGTAGGTGGCGACGCCGGCCGACGCGATCAGTCCCATGCCTTCCTTGGTCAGGCCCCGATCGGCGTACTCGGCCAACAGTAGTGGAGTGGCGACCGAGAGGTTCGAGCGGCAGATGTAGTAGGCGGCGTAGCCGGTGAACAGCGATCCAGCCGTGGCCCACTGCCAGCGTTTCAAGGTACGGGCCGTGCTTGGGGTTCCGGTGGCGGTCGGCGAGTGAGGTGTCGAGGAGTTCAGGCTGTGGGATTCCATCAAGCACGAGGGCAAGGGGAAATGTGCCGAACGCGCGACGTGCTGGTCCGGTCACGGTATCCTAGTGCAACGGAAGTGAGGATGAGAGTTCGGGGCGGAGATGGGTGAGCTTGGGAGTTTTCTGATGCAGGCGGTTCGGCGATGGATGGGCGGTGTCGGTTGAGTGGTGTCGAAGCCATCGTGCTGGGGACGGCACAGGACGGAGGCGTTCCGCAGTCGGGGTGTGGCTGCGCGGCCTGTCGGGCCTCTCGAGACGAACCAGCTCGAACCAGGCGACCCAGTTGCCTGGGTCTTCTGGATCGTGGCAGTGGGTCGTGTTGGATGATCGATGCCACCTGGCAGTTTGCCTCACAACTCGATTCGCTCGATCGAGCGGGAAACCGCGACGATGCCGGCGCTCCGGATGGCATTCTGCTGACTCATGCCCACACCGGACACTACACCGGCCTGGTGCACCTGGGGCGGGAAATGATGGCGAGCCACGAGTTGCCGGTTTGGGTGATGCCAAGGATGGCCGAGTTCTTGTCGAGCAACCAGCCATGGGCCTCCTTGGTGGACGATCGCAACATCGTCCTGCGGGAACTGACGGTGGATCGGCCGGTGTGCCTGGGGGAGCGGTTGTCGGTGCGTGTGGTGCCGGTTGCCCATCGTGACGAACTGTCGGAAACCGTTGCTTTTGAAATCACTGGTCCCAATCGACAGGCGCTCTGGCTGCCCGACATCGATGCCTGGGGCGAACGGCTCGAGGAATTGGTCAGCGATGTTGACGTGGCCTGGCTGGACGGCACGTTTTACGACGATACGGAATTGCCCGGCCGAGACATCCGGCAGGTGCCTCATCCGCGTGTTGCTCGGCATCTCGAGGAATACTCCAGACTGGCCACCGAGGCGGATGTCGATGTGCGGTTGGTGCATCTCAATCACACCAACCCGCTGTGCGATGCCCTGTCTCGCGAATCCCAGGAGGTCGAGGCGGCCGGGGTCGGGATCGCTCGCGAGGGCGAACGTGTCGAGTTGTGACTACCGAGTCGGCAGTGCCCAGCGAATCGCTTCGATACGTGTTTTGCCGGCCTTGTTGCGGTAGCTGTAGACCGATACGAGCGATCCGTCGGCATTTTGCACTGTATTGCCGAAACCGCCACCACTGGAGCCGGTGTTGGTGTCGCTGATGACCATGCGATCGTGCGTGAAGTCCCAGGTCTTGCCGTCGTTCGAGTTGAGGATGGCGCGAAGACCCAGGCCGTGGCCGTCAGTCGAGTTGCTGCGGACGGTGAAGGTCAGCAGGATTCGTCCGTCGTTGAGGGTCAGAAACCGGGGGTACATTTCACCGTAGGTGCCGAAGGTTCCGAACCTGTTGTGGCGGTGAAAGCTGTGGCCATTGTCGTTGGATTCCCAGAGCATCATCCGGTCGCCCTGGTCGCCACTCTCCTTTTTCAGGTCTTCGGGCGTACCCGGGATGTGCCAATGTGGGCCAGTGCGGTCGACCCGCACCGGATGCAGGATCTTGCCGGTGCGAGTCCGGAAGGTGACGGTCTGCGAAAAGAAACCGTCGACATCGATCCAGCCCTTCGTGTCGGGTTTCAGCGAACGGTCCCAGCTCTTGCCTCCATCGGCCGACCTCCAGATCCGTACGACTCGGGGTGCGTCCTTCTTCCCGTGCTGCATGCTGACTCCGATGCAGGCCAGCATCTGGCCGGGTCGTTTCGGGTCGGGGACTTCAAACCCCGTCCAGTCGGCGGCGGTGGCCGCCTTGTTGGGAAAGCCGTCGGGACCAATACGGATCTCCGACCAGGTGGTTCCTTCGTCCGTCGAGTGAAAGATCTTGCTGTGAGTGTGTTTGGAGGGGTTGAAGACGTCGCGAGCCAACCAGTGACAGGTCATCAACAGCGAACCGTCCGAAAACGTGGTCAGTCCGAATTCTCGGCCCTGGAGATCCAGGCGTTCTTCTCGAGGCCCCCACGTCTTGACTCCGTCCTTGGATCGCCAGAACAGAGCCCGTTCGGCGTATCCGTTGACGCCAGAAATTGGGCCGAAACAGAAGGCGACGGTTAACAGGTCGCCGCTCTTGAGACGGGTCACAAACGGCTTGTAGTCGTTGGGGATACCCAGTGGAGTGCGGACGGCGGACAATCCCTTGGCTGGCAAGGAGCGGGGCCCTAGAAGCGTGATACCCAGACGGGTGCTGGGCTCTGCGGCCGAGGCAACGGGCGTAGCTGCGAACAGCCCAACGCTCAGGATGATGACAGCAAACCGGCAGGTGCGGACGTTCGGGAGATGCGGCATCGTGTGGTTCCGGTGGCAAGCACGAGTGGAGATCTGAAACGGCAATGATACATCAAGCCGTTCACTCGGGTCGTGGGACTTCGGCCACGGTGAAGGACTTGGCGAGGTGCTGGTAGCAGGTCTTGGCGGCCTGGACCGGGTCGTAACCGGCCTGAGACCAGACCTGGCCGCTGATTTCCACGCAGATGTCGCCACGGTAGCCACCGGAATGAAACATGCGGATCAGCTTGGCGTAGTCGATCCGTCCGCCGCGTCCGGGCAGGACGAATCGCAGTCGTTTGTCGCGACGGACCACGTCCTTGACGGCGATGTGTCCGACAATCGGCAACGCGGTCTTGATGGTGTCCTCGAGCGGCATGTCGCGAAAGTCGTAGTGCGAGTAGTCGTAACACATTTTCAGTCGGCGGGGTTTCCCGAGTCGTGCGATCAATTCGACCGCCTCATCGGGTCGGCTGAACGCTCCGCCGCGATGCGGTTTGACGGCAATCACCAGGTCATGGGTGTTGGCTGTTTGGATCCAGTTGGTGATCTCGTCAGCGTACCCGTCTCGCTTATTCTCCCATTGCCCGCCACCTCCGATGGTCGTTTGCAGCAGCGGCGGGTTGTTGGGAGCGAGGTCGTGAGCCAAGCCGGCGGCCTGCTTGATGCGTTCAAGTCGTTGTCGCGTGTTGCGGTTCGTCTCGTCAATGTGCAGGTGCTCCATCAGGCTGGTGATTCGCAGCCCCTTGTCGGCCAGGCGTTTTCGGATCTCGCGTCGTCGCGTCGTGCCGAGCGTGACGGGATTGGCATCCCAGTTGGGCCAGATCGTCAGTTCGATCGAATCGAAACCGGTGGCCGCGAGCATGTCGATGGCTTGTTCGGTCTTTAGCGACTTGGAGCCGTAGGTGCTGAATCCGAGAGTGAGAGTGCCAGGGCGAGGTGCGGCGGCGAGTGGAGTGGCTGCAGCGAGCCCGGCTCCGAGTCCGACTTGCAGGAAACGGCGTCTGTGCATGGGATTGATTTTCCGGTCTGTTCGGGTTGGACTCGTCGGCACTCGAGTTACCTACCTGAGTCGTGATTCGAAAACGGCTTCCAGTGGTATGTGGCGAGTGGTTTGCCGGGGCCGGTCCAGTCGCGGGTAGGTGCCCCGAAAGACGCCTCGGACTGTCTGCACCTTGGCCGACTGCTTTCCGTAGGTGATGACCAGATCGAGGTCGCCTTCGAAGGCGAATCCGTCGCCGCCAGAATCGACCAGGCGAACACGACCCGATGCCACAGCGTAACGAGACTTGTCGTCCGGGGTGGCTCGGGTCAGCGTCAGTCGGCCCGAAACGCTGGTGATCGTGAACGGATGCTTGGTGACCGGATCGACGCGTTCCATGACTCCAGGCGGGTAGACCTGCTTGAGCCATTTGCCGAGTGACGAAGCGTCGACGGTTCGAGGTCTCTCGGGCCACGCCAGGGGTGTCCAGTCTTCGGAGGCCAGCTCGACGAATTCGACGACCGGAAGTCGATAGGCCGGCATGCGGCGATCGTCAAGTCGGACGAAGACTCGCATGCCCCCCTGCCCCGGTCGGGCGTCGGGGAGTTTCAGCGAGACGGAGTTGATGTGTGATGAGGAGCCAGGTTTGAGTCGCAGTCGGGCGATGCCCTGCCGGAGTTGCTCGAGTGTGTTGGTGACTATGCTGCCGGGTCGTCCGTACCGAGCCGAACCGACGGCGTCGAACCAGTGGACGAGTTTTCCGTTGGAGTCGAGCAGCACGAAATCGACATTGCTTTGTCGCGTGGATCGTTGGTCCCGGCCGGGCTGGAACTTCTTCGACCAGACCTCACGCACGATTTCGGGGATGTCTCGATCGTTTCGGTGTCCGAACCAGTGAGTGAGAACGAAGGGTCGGAGTGCCGTCACGACGCGAGGGTCGCTCAATGAGGTCCCACGGACCTGCGTTGCGGTCGCTCAACAGTGGCCCGAGGCAATGTCGCCGTACTTGGAGTGGATGATCATCAGGCAGATGGGGCGCCGCTGGGCGATCGCCTGTTTGCGGGCCTGGTCGATCGAGCTGGACCAGTCGAGTTGGTAGACGGCCAGGTCGCGGGCGGGCGGACGCAACACGTGGTACCACGTCAAGACCCGCTCAACGGCCAGTTCCTGGGCCTGCAGTGACCCGGTTGTGCCGAGCGTCAGGCCAAAAGCCAGGCCAAGTGCAGGGAACAGCTTCTTCAACCGCATGATGCGAGTCTCCTGTAACAGTTGGCGGTGTTGCGGCGATCGGCGATCGCCTTGCCAACAGGGACTACGTCGAAGACGTTGAGACCTTTCAGAGAATCCTGTTGCGGGTTGGCTGAGACGGGAACCGGGTCACGGATCAAGCCGTTCAGCCCATCGGGTTCGCGTAGGGGTTGTCGTCGGGGATGTCTAACATGTCGGAGCCTGCCGTCCCGATACCAAAGGCGGATTTGACATTGGGGCGGAACATGAAGAACGCCAGCAGGAATGGGTAGATGAGTCCGAGACAGCCACCGACGGCACCGCCAAAGATGGCGGCGAACATTTGCGTCTGAGCCTGCGGATCGTTGCCTTGTTCGGCCAACGCCACGGCCGGTTGGATGACGAAGATGTACGAAACGACAACGCCGACAATCTGCATCACGATCGAATAGGCGGCATAACCCAGGCTCAGCGAGCGACCCCACGACTTCAGTTTCAGCAGCCCAACCCCGGCGATGGCGAGTACGATTGATGCCAAGGCACCCAAGCCGATACTGGCGTAGGTGAACGCCTGATATCCAGGCTCTTGGAGAGCCTCCAGTTGCAGGTTGGGCGGTCCTTCACCTTCGGGGAGGTTGGACGCGACGGCGAGACCGAAGACTCCCAACCCGACGCCGCACAACCCGAGTACGGCGAAGACGAGGTTGAGGATGCCGAACACCGTGACCGACGTGGGGCGTTGCATCGTATAGACTCCAGCGTGATTTGTACGAGGATTGCCGAGCGGTTGGACTCTAGCAAGCTGAAATAGACTGAGCAATCAGGAGATTGGGTTTAGGACGGGCCGGTTATCCCGTTGACGGACGTCACGGTTGTCCCGGTCGGTTACGGCCGACTTCGACCCTTGGCGATCAGGGCGTCGAGTCGAGCAATCATCCGTTTGGCGACGTCCGGGTGTTTGGCGATGACGTTGTTGGTTTCGCCTGGATCGACGTCGAGTTGAAACAGGGAGAAGCGTGAAACGGGTTGAAACTTCAGTCGCAACCCGGCGTTTTTTCTTCGTTTTGAATCGTGACGCTGCAGTTTCCATTTCCCGACGCGAAACCCGTAATTGCCGCGACGGCCGTTGTCCTGCTGCACCAGGTGATCGCGGCCTTTGGCATTGGGTTGGCCCATCAGAGCGGCGGACAGGTCGTAGCTGTCCAGGCAGGCGTCGTCGGGCAACTGGACGCCGGTCAGTGCTGCCAGGCTGGCGGCAAAGTCGATGGTGCAGACCATCTTTTCCGAGACGCCTGGCCGAATCGTGCCGGGCCAGCGGGTGATCATGGGAGTGCGGGTGCCGCCTTCGAGGACGCTGTACTTGCCACCCTTGTACGGGCCGGCGGGGCGGTGTGTGCCCAATTGGCTGATGGCTCCATCCTTGTATCCATCGTCGAGCACCGGGCCGTTGTCCGAACAGAAGACGACCAGGGTGCTGGAGTCGAGATCGAGTCGCTTGAGGGTGTCCATCAACTGGCCGACGCACCAGTCGAGCTGAAGGATCGAGTCGCCTCGGAAGCCCAAACCGCTTTTGCCATGGAATCTTTCGTGAGGCATCCGTGGCACGTGCAGGTCGTGAGACGAGAAGAACAGGAAGAAGGGCTTGTCGCGGTGCGATTCGATCCAGGCCGAGGACCGCTTGACCCATTCATCGGCGAGGTCTTCGTCCCGAAACCTCGCGGCATGTCCACCGGTGTAGAAACCGATGCGGCTGATGCCATTGTGAATGGTGCCATTGTGTCCGTGCGACCAGTCCATCTTGAGTGTCTTGCGATGGGTGATCCCGGTGGGGTGGTCGGGGGCGGGTTTCTTGCGACCGACCCACAGGGGGTCGGCGGGGTCGAGATTCGGGACGCGATGGTCCTGGACATAGACTTGCGGGACACGGTCGTTGGTGGTGGGCAGCAGGAAGCAGTGGTCGAAGCCGATTTCCAGTGGCCCGGGTTTCAGGTTGCCATTCCAGTCGGGTCCCGTGTCTCCTCCCAGTCCAAGATGCCACTTACCGATCACGGCGGTGTGGTATCCGGCCTGTTTCAGCACGTCTGGAAGGGTGTAGGTGTCAGGTTGGATGATTGCCGGGTTGTTGGGAGCGGCAATACCGGTACCCGGCTTGCGGAATGCGTAGGTGCCGGTCAGGAACGAATAGCGAGTGGGCGTGCAGGTGGACGCCGAGCAGTAGCCGCTGGTGAAGCGGATTCCTTCGGCTGCGAGGCGGTCGATGTGCGGAGTCTTCAGCGAGCGAGTGCCGTAGCAGGAGACGTCTCCGTAGCCGAGGTCGTCGGCCATGATCACGATGATGTTCGGCCGCTTCGAAGCGGCGCAAACCGAGACGGCGGTTGTTGCGAGAAGAACGAGTGTCGTGGTGGCGAGGCGTTTCATCGTGCGGCGGTTTCCTTGGCCGATCGACGTGTCATCGATTGCAGCAAGTCGAGCAGGTTCAGTTTCACGTAGGGTCGATCGGCGGCCGGTTGACTGTGGCTGGCATTGGCCACGTAGAAGACCCCATCGGCGGGAACGAACAGAACGTTGTGCAGGTTTGACTTCATCGCCACCGGACGACTCATCAGCCATCTCCCCACTTCCGCGTCGATCTGGCCGTATCGCGATTGAACGCGTTCGCGCAGAGTGGCCAAGCGGCTGCCGGCCGAAAGGACAATGGCGTCGGGGATCCCGGCTCCGAGCCGCGGATGCGACTGTCCGGGCTGGATCCATTCGATCGATTCGGGTGTGGCGGCCACGCCAACTGCCCGATTGGTTTTTCCATCTGCGAACACGTAGTAATACTCACACGTCCGCGGGCTCGCCTCCCAGAGTCTCATGACGTCTTCGAGGGTATGAGATTCCTCGAGCGCGCGACGCATCAGTGTGGCCATCGGGGCCCCGTCCCAAAGGCCTTCGCCCCGGCCACCCATCTCGCCCAGTGAAATGCCACGTGCGTTCATGCCACTGACACTGCCGATGAAGGCGGCGTATCCGACGTTGGCAAACGGGATACGGCCGTCGACCTTGACAACGAACGTGGTCGCCGCGTCCTGGAGACCGATCGTGGTCATGTAGTCGAGGACTCGGCCGTGGTAGAGTTTGCCGTCGCGAGTGGCCTGGCCGAAGACGGCGAACCCCGAGCAATGGAAGAGCTCGGGGAAGACGTTGAGTGCCTGGGCCAGTTGGTTGTCGATGTTGAGTGCCGAGGCGAGTGCACGCGTTTCGCGTTTGTGGCGTTCGGGGATGTGAGGTGCCAGGCGTCGATAGGCGTTTTGCAGATCGTGGCGGAACCAGCGGCCGGTACGGATTGTCTGCACGGTTCCGAAAGCGTACAGGACCGAATCGATGCAGGCGGTGGCTTCGCTGCCGAGCAGTTGTCCGTGGGCTCGGCCAACCTGTTCGGGAGTCCCCTGCAGCAGGACAACACGTTGCCCACCGATCCATCGCAGTTCGCCGTTGGGTACCTGTCGAGCCGTTTGGGCCGGGTGTGTCAGGAGCCGGGACGGCCAGAACACTTCGAACGTCCGCCGCAAGCCGCGGGTGAGTTGTCGTTCCAGTTCATCGCGAGGAATTCTGGTGACCTGGTAATCGGGCCAGTCGTCGGCAGACCGTGCGGGGGTTGGTGATCCGGTCAGCTGCAGTCGCAGTGAGGTTGAATTGAACTTGGCCAGAAGTGCTCCGTCCGGGGCTACCTGCAGGCCGTCGGAATCTGAGCTGCGGCGCCCCAGCAGGTCGGTGAAGTACTTGGCGGCCTGTTCGGGTGGTTGGCTGACGAGGAATGCGAGTGCCAGGCTTGCCTGTGTGCGGGCGGTGAACAGGCGGCTGGTGAGGCCCGAGGGGGCGAGGTGATCGGATGTCGAGATGTCGCCGTGGCCCAGGAAAACGACCTTGTGCCTGGGAATCGCCATGGCGGTCGTCGCACTGCGTCGGCGAATCTGTACGGCGTATTCGGAGTGGATCAGGTCGAGGTCGAAGGAGCGGGCGTCGTACCGAGACAGCCGAAGTGTGATCACTTGCGGCTTGCCGTCGATCGTGGCTTCGATCCGGCCTTCGATCTGGAAGCTTGCAGTTCGGCCGGCCAATGTGTCCAGGAAGGGTGCCAGAGCAAGGACCACATTCGCCGTCGTATTCGGCCGGGGAGCCGTCCAGGCAGTTGTGGGAGCAGAACCAACCAGAGTGATGATGATCAGGCTGATGGCGAGCCGGCGAGAGTGGGTGTGGTTCATCGCGATCGAGTCCGGATCGTTGATTTCCAAGCGTTCGACAGGCTCGGTTGTACAGCAGCCGTGCGGTGCTTCACAACAGCGACACCTGTGTCGTCAAGGACTGCCTATTCCCTAAAGGTGGAGCTACCGGAAGTTCGATAGCGAATGATATGGGCGGGCTTTGTTGCGTCCGGGCAAGTTGCCATCGGCATAGCGACTCCGTCAGATTCGCGGTTTGGAGAGTACGTTGCTGAGGTACGTTTCGTTTGGCCTGTTCGCGTTGACACTCGTTTCGGGTTGCGCTCGTGACCGGTACCACAGGGCCGCGGACCGTGACACGTTGCGGGTTGTGTCCGAGAAGACCGGCGACCGACCGTGGAAGCTGCCCGGGCAGTTTGCGATCGACGTCGATCCCAGTTCTCGACTCCACGACGCGAGCGATCCTGTCGATCCGACTTTGCCCGAACCGGGCACCGATCTGTACTCCTACAAAATGGGTCCAGTTCGAGCGGAGCGGTTGCCGACCACAGAGGCAACGGCCCCGGCGGCTGCTGGAATTGGAGACGGTTGGTCGGCTCGTTCGAAGGAGTCCCTACCGAGCCACCGCGTGCAGCTGGTTTCGCACGTGGCCGACCCGGAACCACCAGCGGCCAAGTCGTATGCCGAAACGCATGTCGGGCTCACGATTCAGTCGATCCCCAAGTCGTACTGGGAAGCGATTCCCCCGGTCTGCCTGTCTCGCATGCTGGAATTCGCGAGCGTGCGTCAGGAGTACCGTCGGACGTATCAGGTCGACGCTCCTGAATCGCTACGTGATCAAGCCGTCAGACTCGCTTTTGCCGACATCGTCACCCTGGCCCGACTCAACAGCCGGGAGTACCAGTCACAAAAGGAGTCGCTTTACTCGTCGGCACTCTCGTTGACTCGAGAACGGTACAACTACATGACGAAGTTCTCGTCCGGCGGCAACACCGTGTCGCTCGACTACGACCACGTGCGAACCGACGGTGCCACGTCGCAGACGCTGTCGTTTCCATCGACACTCGCTGCCGACAGAATGGTCGCTCTGGGTGGTACGGCGGTGGCACGTTTCGCCAACAGCGTGGTGCTGACACTCGACGGCCCGCAGGGGTTTGCCAAGGACATCAGTTCGAACCTGCTGTTCGAATTCAGCCAAAGCGTGTTTCAACGAGACGTGTTGCTGGAGCCGCTGATCCAGTCCGAACGCAACGTCGTCTACGCGGCTCGCCGTTACACCCGATACCGCAAGCAATTCTACTTCAACCTCGCCCAGACCTATTACCAGGACCTGTTGAGCACGTACCGTTCGATCGAGATCAACACGCAGAACTATTTCGGTGTGGTCCGGGCGCTGGATCAGGCCGAGGCTGAGGTTCGTTCGGGCGTCAACAGTGCCCAACCGCGATTCCAGATCGACCAGATCGAACAGAACATGCTCTCGGGACGACGCGGGCTGATCAATTCGTGCAACAGTCTCGAAACCAGTCTCGACCGCCTGAAACTGACATTAGGGCTGCCGACCGAGACTCCAATCAATATAGATTTATCGGAACTTGAATCGTTGACTCTTCGGGACGAGATCGAAGTCTCTGGCGAACTGGTGCGGCGCGCTCGCGACCGTCTGGTCGACCAATTGGCGAGCCCGCGACTTGATCGCGAGGACATTGTCAGCACAAACCTGGTGCTGTTGGATCGGATCCTCATCTGGGTGGATCTGCGGCAACGAATCGGGCAACAGGAAGTGGAGGCTCAGCCGTTGAGGAGTCTGCGTGCTGCCCTGAGAGTCGACGAGCGTTATGTGTCGGTCGATCGGACGCAGCAGCGGCTGGACGAGATCAGGCGTGCGGTTCCGCCCGCTGCACCGATCACGGTCTTCCGCGGCACATCGAATTCGATCGAGGCGAGACTGCAACTGACCGCTCGGCAGTTGCAGCTTTTTGATGAAAGCGTGGCCAAGGGCCCCGGTCGCGACACCGTTCTGGCTGCCTACGAAACCCGCAAAACGAGCACGGAGGCGTTGTTGGAGCGAATGACATCGCTGTTGCGTGGCGAGTCGAAGGAAACGGTGGATGTGTTGCAGTCCGAGGCCGACGCGACGTTGAAGGCGTTGGTTGATCTCGAACCGATGGCTCGTCGAATGGTGGGGTCGCCTGCACAGCGTTCGGACGCTCGCGTTGAACTGGGGCAATCGGCCGATCACGCCAAGAATCTGCTTGTCCGTCTCGAGACTCTCGTCGGTGACAACCAGGCGGGCCTGCCCGGTATCGAGATGAGTGTTGATGACGCGATGGTCACGGCACTGGTACAGCGATTCGAGTTGATGAACGAACGCGGTTCACTGGCTGACGATTGGCGAGCGATCAAGCTGGCAGCTGACGACCTGAAGTCGGTGCTCAATCTCAACGTCCGCCATTCGCTGGCGTCTCGCGACAACCGGGCGCTGAACTTCAGTGTGCAGGACAGCCAGACCGAGTTGCGTGCCGCAGTCGACCTGCCGTTGAACCGTCGTTCTCAACGAAACAGTTTTCGGCAGGCTTTGATCAACTACCAATCGGGACGACGGTCCTTGATGTCATTGGAAGACGATGTCAAGTTTGCGGCACGCCAGGACCTGCGGCAGTTGTCGCTGGACCGCGTGCAGTACGACATTTCCGTGATCAGTGCAGCCTTGGCCTCAGAGCGTGTCTTCAGCACGCAGTTGGAGTTGTCGCTCGGTTTGGCCACGGTGACAGCCAGAGACTTCCTGGAATCTCAGCGCGACTACCGTGTCAATCTCAGCAGCGTGGCCACCGGCCGATTGGGCTATATCGTGAACCGTGCCCGGCTGGCTCTGGACCTGGAATTGATGGTGTTGAACGGCGACGGAATGTGGGGCGAGTTGAACGCCGAGGGGCACCAGTTGGTGCCCAACAGGGAGTATCCGCCCGAGGCGGGATCGACGTACGGAGATCTGCCCGAGGGTATCTGGCCGTCGAAGGCGATCAAGCGAATGGGGCAGGCGCAGTTGCCGGGTGCCGATCGCGACTGAACGGTCAAGGCGTCTCGGGATGGCGCGGTTTCATCGAGACGAAACCGGTTGCTGCCATCACAACGGCCATGCCGAACGTGGCAACAATCGTGATGGTGCGATTGCGGCGTTGCTTCAGCAGCTGTTGTTCGAGCTGGTCGCGGTACTCTTCATCGGCGGCTGCCGTGGCCCGGTGCAATTCGACGCTCGGCTGCGGCCGCTCGGTGGCCAGCACCGCAAAACCGGCGATCAGCAGCATCAATGCCAGCAACAGGCACAGTGGCGGAACGGATCGGCTGAACGCGTTGCGTAGTCTATTCATGACGCAGAGCTTCGATCGGATCGAGCAGCGCGGCCTGGCGGGCCGGGTAAACTCCAAAGACGACGCCAATCGCAACGGAGATCAGAAACGTCAATGGCATGGTCCACCATTGGATATACGAGTCGATGTTCGAGAAGTACGTGACGGCCATTGGGACGCCAACTCCGAAAACAATCCCCAGCAGGCCGCCGGTCGACGAGAGCACGATCGATTCGACGAGGAACTGAATCGTGATGTCGCGGCGTTTGGCACCGAGTGCACGGCGGATGCCGATCTCTCGAGTCCGTTCGGTTACGGTGGCCAGCATGATGTTCATGATCCCGATGCCTCCCACCAGCAACGAAATGCCGGCGATCGAACCGAGAACCAGGTTCCAGATGATCTTTTCTTCCTCGGCCTGCTGCAACAATTCCAGCGGGACCTGGATCTCGATGTCGTTGGATCTTGGGTGATGAGCCGAGATGATCTTGCGAGCCATCGCGGCCGTCTGGCTGACAAGGTTCTGGTCGACGACGGTCAATGTGATTTCGCTGAGCTGGTTGCGTTCGAAGTTGAAACTGCCGGCAGAGACGATGATCTGGAGTTCGCCGAACCGGCTGCGTGCTGCGGGCAGCGGAACGTAGATGTCCGTGTTGAGGTCCTCCGAACTCGCGGCGCCAGCCACTGCGTTCCCGCTTCCCTGTGGCCTGAGTACGCCGACGACACGAAACACCATGGATCCCAGGCGGACCGTCTGGTTCAAGGGGTCTTCGTAGTTGAACAACTTGCGAGCCGCTCCGGCGGCCAAAACCGCGACATTGGATCCTCGAGCATGGTCCGCATCAGTCAGGAACCGCCCGCGTCCCACCTTGAGATTCTTGACGTCGAGAAAATCCGGAGTCGTGCCAAGGATTCGGGCGTGGGGGATTACCCGATGCAAGGCCTGGGCACGTTTGCGAACCAGGGAGATCGGGACAGCCCGTTCGATTGTGGGGAGTGTTGCCCTGAGCCGGACGAGGTCCTTGTAGCGGAGCCCATATTCCATGACACGGCTGCTGGTCTGGTCCCGAGCACTTTCGTCGTCCGAGTCGGTGGCCACGGGCTTCACGCTGCGAATGATGACATTGGCAGCGCCGAGACGTCGGATCCGATCCAACGCTTCGCGTTTGGAACCTTCGCCAATGGCCAGCATGGCAATTACCGACCCCACACCCAGGATCACGCCCAGCATGGTCAACAGGCTGCGCAGTTTGTGCAGAAGCAGGCTCTTGATGCCCAGTTTGAGTGTCTGCCGCCACATGTCCGGGACTACTGGCCTTGATTCGTGCGTTTGGTAGTGGCGGGTTTGGCACTGCCGCGATTCGTTTTCGCGGTGGGCTTTTGGGTGGTTGACGTCTGGGAACCTGAAGACGTGTCGCGCAACCCGTATTCGATCGTGTCGTCGAGGTCGTTCTCGGGGTCAATCGGGCTGCTGCCGCTGTTTTCAGTTTGAACGAGTGCCATGGGGTTGAGTACGACGCGGTCGCCGCTCTTGAGTCCGTCACTGACGACGATAAATTTTTCGTTTGTCTTGCCAATCGTCACCGGCCGTTTTTCGACCCCACCGGAATCTCCGACATACACCCAAGTGTCGTTGCCAATCTGCACGATCGCCTGCACCGGCACGGTGAGAACGTTGCGGACACGTTCGACGTGAATGTCGACGACAGCCGACATCCCCGGTCTCAGCCCTTCAACCGTCTCGTCGATGGTGACGATGGTCGAGTAGACCTTGACATCAGAGCTGTGCCATTCGCCCGGGTCGGCGAGCACGGCGACCGATTTGACCGAGCCCCTGAACTTGCGATTGGGAAAGGCATCGACGGTGATCGTGGCGGGCAGTCCGGCCTGGATGGAATCAAGCACGGATTCGTGGATGCCGGTCTTGACCTGCATGACGCTGAGGTCCGGAAGCGTAATGATCCGTTGCCGCTGATGCACCGTCCGCCCTTCGGCGATGTGTGTCTTGCGGTCGCGTTCGATGGCGTAGGTGGCCATGCCATCGTGCGGAGCCAGGATCTTGCATTTGACCAGTTGTTTCTTGTACTTGGCCAGCTTTTCTTGTTCCTTGGAGTACGCCCGGTCAGCTCCGTTCTTGGTCGCCAACGCTTGTAGCAATTCGGCTGTGTTGTTTCGGCCGACCTGGGTCAGGTTGCGTTCGGAAGTGGCAACCCGGCCTGTGAGTTCCATCTTCATCTTGCGATAGGTGTAGTCGACCATTTCCTTGCGGCTGGAAACCTGTCGAGCCACTTCGCTGCTGGCAGAAAGAGCTGCCAGCCGCGCCTGTTCGAGATCGCCCTTGCTGCGGTATCCGAGTTTGCTGAGTTGTTCGATGCCCTTCAGATCGGTCTGGCGGATCAGGCGGTTCGCTTCAGCTGTTTGGATATTGAGATCCACGAGTTGAAGGTCGAGTTGAAACGTACCACCTTCTTCGTCTTCGTATTGCATCAGGCCCAATTCCGCGAGAGCCAGTTGCAGTTCCGCTTCGGCCAGCATGGTTTCGTTCTGAGTCTTCTGATTCTCGTAGGTGACCGTGGCCTGGATCTGCTGGTTGAGTGATCGCTCGGTCTGCAGTTCCTGTTCGTCCAGTCGGTCTTCGATCAATGCCGAATCGAGTTCGACGAGCAGGTCACCTTTCTTAACGTCCGATCCGTTGGGCACGATCGAGAGGATCTGAGTCCCATCCCGTTCGCGTCCGACGTTTTCGACTTCGCATCTCAGTTCGGTCGTTGTCTGACTCTGCAGGTTGCCATTCTCGGTCACCTGGATTGGCAGGTCCGACTTCTTGACGACATAGAAGACCAGGGCCAGGTCCGCATTGGGTCCGTCAAAGGCGACCGTCCATGTGGCCCAACCGGTCAAACCGAGTCCCGTGAAGATCAGTGTGGCAAGAACCAGGTTGCGGCCGATGGACGGGCCGTCGCCGGACGGTCTGCCGCGGTTGGTTCCGAATGCACTCGGACGTGACCTGTCCGGATCGGTAGCGGGCTGCGGGTCGGTTCGGTAGGGGGAAGTCGTCACCATTGGAGCCTCGCAGGTTTGGCAGCGGAGTGCGGCCGACGTTGGCTAACGGAGATAGGGTCGTTGAAGAGTCAGACGAAAGCAATTCTAGATTTCAGTGTTTCCAGGCAGCTAGTCGTGAGTGTGCGGTTTTTCCTGGAACTTTCCGAAGTACGGCGTGCCATCCACTTTGCCGCTGATCGTGCCCTGGAACTCCTTGACGATGCCCAGGCTGTCGTGTGTTCCGACGAAACGCGACGAACGGCCTTTGGGCTCGCCCTCGAGTGGTTTGGCCTTGAGTTCAACTTGAAATTCCGGGTCCTCGATGCTCAACAACAACATGTCGACCTGTATCGGAAATGATGAGTTCTCGTCACCGTCGAGGACATACACGATCGATTCCTTCTTGTCGTGATCGACGGTGAATTCGACGTGGTACTTGCCGCCGCCCCAGTCGGACAGTGTTCCATCGTGCGGCCCGGCACCGTGGTCGTGGTGGCCGTCAGCATGGTTGTGCTCGGCGTGCCCGGAATCAACGGGCGTGGAAGGCTTGGTTTCCGGTCCCGAACTGGTCTCGGTCGACCCGGAGCATCCGGTCAGGCTCACAAAGGCCATCAGGAACACCACGGCAACCGTCCTCAACAGAAACGTTTTCATCAGTCCCACCTCCCAACACGAACCATCACCAAGTCTGTCAGCCTGTGCCTGAAACAGAAACCTATTCTAACAACTCGTCACCCCCAGCGTCCCGATTCACCATCCTGGCGGCATCCGCACCAGTGAATTTCCAGAACAGCCCGGGGTGGATCAGGAACTCGCAGAACGTCGAAGTCACCAGTCCGCCCAAAATGACCGTCGCCACTGGATACAGGATCTCGCGGCCAGGCTCGTGACCTCCCAGCACCAGAGGAATCAGTGCGATTCCGGCCGTCAGAGCGGTCATCAGCACCGGAGCCAGACGTTCGAGACTGCCTCGAAGAATCATCTGTCGACTGAAGTCTTCGCCTTCATGCTTCATGAGGTGGAAATAATGAGTGACGAGCAGGATACCGTTTCGCACGGCAATGCCGCCCAGTGAGATGAATCCGACGAGACTGGCAACGGTCAGAGATTGATCGGTGATCACCAGCGCCAGCACTCCGCCGATGAATGCCGTGGGCAGGGCGTTGAGAACCTGCAGTACGATCCTCACCGAAGGGAACAGGATCAACAGGACCAGGAACATGCCGACAACCGACACGCTGGCCAGGATGAGGATGGTCCGAGTCGCTCGCTGCTGGCTCTCGAACTGGCCTCCGTACTCGATGAAGTATCCCGGCGGCAACTCGACGTTGTTCCGGATCCGTCGCTGGATTTCGGCCACTGCGCTGGCGAGGTCACGATCCTGAGTGTTGCAGCGGATGACCATCCGCCGACGAGCATTCTCGCGGTTGACCGCGTTTGGACCGGTTCCTCGAACGATGTCGGCCAGTTCTCGCAGCTCAACCTGGCCTCGAGAATCAGGAAGGTCAATTCGCAATCGGCCCAGGTTGGCGTAGTCGGTTCGGTAATCTTCTTCGAGCCGCACGAGCAGATCGAAACGCCGTTGTCCCTCGAGTACCTGGGAAACCACCTCGCCCTGCAGTGCCGTCTGGACGATGTCCGCGACATAGGCCCGCGTGACTCCGTGAAAGGCCAGATCGTCGGCTCGCAATGCTATGTGCAATTCTTCGGTCTGCCGGATCGGTTCGATCACCGGTGGCGTGATGCCGGGGACGGCTTGGATCGTCGACTTGACGCGTTCGGTGAGTCGCTGGAGTTGGTCCAGATCGTCGCCGAAGATCTTGATGGCGATCTGGGCATAGACGCCCGAGACCATGTGGCTCATCAGGTGGGCCAGCGGTTGCTCGACCTCGATGTCGACACCGGGGACTTCGTCGCCAAGTTGTTCGAGAAGCTTCTTGATCGTCTGGTCACGGTGACGGCCGCTGTCAGGGTTCATACTCAGGATGTACTCGCCCGTATTGACCGGTTCAGCGTGTTCGTCCATTTCGGCCCGGCCTGTTCGACGAACAAAGTGCAGGATTTCACCGTCAGGGTTCCGAGCCGACTTGCGCATTTCGATGAGTCGGCGATCGATCAGTGCAGCGATGCGATTCGACGCATCGAGTGACGAGCCGGGCGGGAGCGTGACGTTGATCTGCACGCTGCCTTCGTCGAATTCAGGAAGGAAATCACGTCCGAGTTGCGACATCTGCCAGCCCGAGTAGCCGACGATCAGCCAGGTCACCAACAGCAACACCGTTGGGTACGACATGCTCATCCGCACCAGGTGCCCGGCGATCCACTGGAACGTCCGCAACAGTCGCCCGTCTTGCTTGGCGTGCGTCGCTTGGGATTTGGGAAGAAGGTAGTACGAGAGAACCGGCGTGACGGTCAGCGAGACGATCAGCGACGAGAGAATTGAGACGATGTAAGCCACCCCCAACGGTGCAAACAGCCGGCCCTCGACTCCAGACAAGGCAAACAGTGGCAGGAACACCAGGATCACGACAACCGTACCGAAAACGATCGCGCTGCGGATCTCCTTGCTCGCTTCGTAAACCACCTGGAGTGCCGGCCGGGGAGTGTCGAGCAAATTGTTCTGCTTCAGGCGACGAAAGATGTTCTCGACATCGACAATCGCATCGTCGACCAGTTCACCCATCGCCACGGCCAGTCCGCCGAGGGTCATGACGTTGATCGAAAGTTCGGTACCGGTCAGGTTGCCGATCATCCGAAAGACCAGCGTGGTGATTACCAGCGAGAGGGGGATGGCGGTCAGCGTGATAAACGTCGTGCGGAAGTTGAGTAAAAACAGGAACAGGACGATCACGACCAGGACGGCACCGATGCCCAGGGCTTCGCCAACATTGAAGATCCCTCGGTCAATGAAATTGCGGAGCTGGAACAGCTCGTGGTTGATCACGATGTCGGCCGGCAAAGTCGCTTCGGCCTCTTCGAGGATCTTCTCGAGTCGATCGGTGAGTTCTCGAGTGTCCACATGCGGTTGCTTGACAATCGTGAAGACGACTCCGGGTCGGCCGTTGACTCCGGCATCGCCACGCTGAAATTCCGCGCCGGCGACGACCGTGGCCACTTGGCTAAGCAGGACGGATCGTTCGCGGGTGACCTGGACGGGGATCTTGCGCAGGTCGTCAATGACGCGAGCCGAACCGGGGCCCAGTCGGCCCAGAACGCGGATCGACCTCTCGGTCTCACCCTGGACAGCGAATCCGCCGCTGGTGTTGATGTTGCTCTCGGTCAGAGCACGCTCGACGTCCTGCAGGGTGACTCCGTATTCGAGCAATGCGGCCGGATCGATGCGGACCTGGTACTGCTTCTTGTCGCCACCGAGAATGAAGACTTCGGCGACGCCGGTGACCTTGAGAATCCTGGGGCGAATCACCCAGTCGGCGATCGTTCGCAGCTCTAGCTGGCGGGTTGAGTTGGATGGGAACTGGAGGTCAACACGTTTGCCCCCGATGGCAATTGTCGCCGCCCGAGCATCATTAACGGATACCGGAGTCTCGGACGTGTTCCATGCCACCGACTCGAACGGCACAGCTTTCCAACTCTCGACACGATCGCGTTCGGCGGGATTCCAGATGAACAGGTCCAGCGGTTCACCGCTGCGTTCGAGTAACTCCGCCATCCATTGTGTTTCGCCGATCGGGAACAACTCGCCACCGTGAGGTCCGCGCTGGCGGTACATCCCGGCAACGACGATCTGGCCCATGATCGAGGCTGGCGGAGTCATTCGAGGAAGAATCCCGTCGGGTAGGACTCCACCCAGCGTCAATAGCCGTTCCTGGACCGTCTGCCGAGCCGTGCGAATCTCTGTGTCCCAGTCGAATTCGACATAGATCACGTTCAAACCCGCCGTGGATTGGCTGCGAACGGCCTGTACGCCACTGGCACCGAGCAAGGCGATTTCGATCGGCTGAGTGACCAGGGTCTCGACTTCCTCGGTCGCCAGACCCTGGCATTCGGTGATGATGACGACGCGTGGGCGATCGAGGTCCGGGAAGACGTCGATCGGCAAACGTGTGGCCAGGTACGACCCGTAGACCATCAGCACCAGGCTGATGACGACGACCATCGCACGATAGCGAAGTGCAAGTCGAATCAGGGCGTTGAGCATTCGGGGCCTTCCTGATGCGTGACAGTTCGAGTCATGAGGTCGTGGGTGGTGTCAGTGAGCCGAGTGGACCGTGCCGTCGGCATGGACATGGACGTCGGGCGACTTGCCGCTGGCGGACTGAGCCTTGAGGACTCGGTTGAGCGACGCGGCGGAGTTCTGAGCGATGAACAGGCCGGCGGGGAGACTGCCGTCATTGGCCAGGACAATGTTCAGTCGATCCTCGTGCAACACCTGCACGGGGATGCGGTTGAACAGGTCGCCGTTCTGCAGAAAGACGTAGGCTTCGGGGCCCTCGCGGACAACGGCCGCAGTGGGGAGCACCAGTACGTTTTTCATTTGCTCGACCGGTACGTGCAATCGCACACGCTGTCCAGGCCGGAATCGCCAGACGATGAAGGTCAGATCCTGTTGTTGGTAGGTCCGTGATTGGTTGGTCAGGGGGATGAAGAAGTCGAAAGTGCGACTCGCCGTGTCGATCGAGTTGGCGAGGTGGCGGATCTGAAACGTCTGCTCCAACGCCGGCCAGTGCCGTGGATCGTCTTCGGCAAACTCGACTGTGATCTCCCACCCGTTCTGAGCCACCGTTTCCAGTGCCGGAGCCTCGCGTTTGAAGGCGTGCCCTTCGATGTACAACGCCATGTGGTTGGCCAGGGTCGAGAGCAACTCCCCGGCTCGGACCTGGTGGCCCAACTCGGCAGACAAATCTTGCACCTCATAGACCAGAAGCGATGCACGGGAGGCAGGTTGTTTGTCGGGTTGTTTGTCGGGTTGTTTGTCGGGTTGAGACTTCGGCGTGGTGCGAGTCGTGCGGTCGGGTTGGCCAGCGGGAGGTGGTGGTGCGACGACGTCGATGGATGTGACGAACTGGCCTCGGGACACGGTGTCGAGTTGGCTTGGATTGAGGCCTCGAGTCGAGAGGTCCTGCCGATGGGCCTTGATCAGAGCCGCCTGACGCCTGAGGTTGTTTTCCAACTCGATGATCCGCGACTTGGCTATGCCACCGGTGCGGGCCAGGGGCCGCAGGCGATCGAGTTGTTCTCGGATCAGTTGAGTTTCCGCCGTGGCTGCGAACAGGTCCTTTTGCGTTTTCTGAAGGTATTCGCTGAAGAGACTGATGGTGAACAGTCGGTCACCGGGATGGACCGTGTCGCCGGGATAGGCGTGGATTCGAGCCACGACGCCGGCGACTGGTGAGGTGATACCACGGTCCGAGCGGCCTGGTTGATCGACAATCACTCCGGGGATCTGGATCTTCTTGGAATAGTTCTCGAGACGGACTGGTTTGGAGATCAAGCCAAGGTTCTTTCTTGCCTGCGGGCTGATCGTCAAGACCAGGAGTTCCTGGTTAGGTTCAGGCGTGTCCTGAAGCGGTGCCGATTCGGTCGTGGTGCGTGTCACAAGGGGCAACCAGCGGTCCCGAGTCCCGAACGCGGTCGAGCCGAGAAGTGCGATGATGGCAAGAAATCCCCAGATCCGCGGTCGAAAGAGGATCTGCATGAAGTCACCTATGACGTTACGAGGGAAGACGAATCGAGACGACGTTGGAGCTGAAAGGGCACACGCGTGACGGTCGAGCGCGGGTGTCGTGCCACGCGGAACCGGACGAAGGTCCGCGGTCCTGGCGGCTCGAAGACGACTCGTAACGGCGTTGGGACGCGAGGAGCCGGTCGCCGGAGGAAACGGCGATCTAGATCAGCAGCACACCACAACGCTGGCAGCGCGCAGTGTCAGACAGAAGGCACTGGTGCGGTGCGTGGATGCCATGGCCTCTGGCGGACGATCTCGAGTGGGTAGGAGTGGCCGAGTTGGCAAGGGGCATGGTTTCGGGGCGCCGGACTTCAATCGACGAACATCCCATGGCGTCAGTGCCAAAGGCGATGACATCGTGCGGAATCAGATTGTTGTCGTGTGGGTTTGAGGTGTCGGAATTGTCCCCGGTCGGAACGACCAGGGAGAGAACGATTTCGACCAGCGACAGATGCACGTGAGCCGTCAGGTGGGAATGGGAGTGCGACGTCCCCGAATGGGCCGCCGGCGGATGCGAGTGCGGCCGGTCGCTCTCAGCGTGAGCGTGGCAGACTGCCGGAGGCAGCAACGAACCGGTCAGGAGCGTTGCTGTAAGCAGCAGAATCAGCGAGTGATGAAGGTGGCGTGTCATTGTCGGACGATTGTGATCGCGGGAGATTGGCGGAACAGGTGCATGCCAGCATGGCCCTGCCGCAGCATTCACTATGCCATGTGCTGCGATCCGATGCCAAGAATAAACTGAACCAGGGAATTGGTGTGGTCGTGTCGCCAGCTTCATTCCAGGCTGCCGCTCAGCAGAAGGCCCTGGATTTCGACGGTCGCGGTCCAGAGTTGTTCCAGGGAGTCCAGCCATGCGAGGCGGGTTTCGGAGTAGGAACGTTGAGCGGTGAGCACGGCCAGGTAGCTGGATTCGCCGCTCTCGTAGCTCTGGCGGTTCAGGTCAAGGTTCTGCTTGGCCTTTTCCAGGATGACACCGCTGTAACGAGCAGCCTGTTGCCGAGCCTGTTCGTATTTCAGAAAGACAGCAGCCAGTCGCTGCTGCAGGTGAAGTTCGATCCGTTCGACGACCTGTCGAGCTGCAATTGCGTCGGCTTGGGCCTGGGCGATACCGCCCTGGTTGCGGTCGTGTACGGGGATGGGCATCGACAACTGGATTGTTGCAAAGGTGTCTTTGGACGCATCGTCGTAGTAGGTTCCGGTCTGCATGGTCCAATTGGGCGTCGCTTCGGCAGTCGCTCGCAGCAGCGCCGCACGAGTTCGTTCGACTTCGGCCACCGCTGCGGACAGTTCGGGGCTGTCGCGGAGAATTGTTTCGAGAGTCTGGTTCCATACCAGTTCGGGGGATTCGGCGGCCAGACTTCCGGCGACATCCTGTAATGGCAACCCGGGTTGACCGACGACGGTCACGAGGCCACGCCAGCGAGCCGTGTGTTGAGTTCGAGTGTTTTCGAGTTTCAGGGTGGCGACTTCGAGTTCGATTTCAGCCTGAGAGAGTACGGTGCGAGGTTCCTGGTTCTTGATCAGTTCCCTCGCCTTGAGGACGGCCTGGTTGGCGATTGCGTGAAGTTCCTTGGCAACTGCCACTCGTTGCTGGGCGACTCGGGACAGGTGGAATGCGCGACGTACATCGGTAAGGACACGTAGCCTTTGGGACGCCAGTTCACGTTCCGCTCGGGCGACATCCCAGCCGGCCTCGTTGCGATTCAATTCCAGCTTGTTAGTGGTGATGATCGGCTGCGAGAGAAACGCTCCGTATTGCCCAGCCGATCCGTCGTTGCCAATCTCCTGGACAGACAGGCCGATGACCGGATTGGGGCTCAGGCCGACCTGGACCCGCCGTCCCTCGGCCGACTCGATCCGTGCCCGGAATTCGGCAAGCGTCGGATTCGAGGCCAGTGCCAGTTCTTCGAACGCCTCGAGAGTTGTCGGTGACTCTGGTATTGGGTCTGCCGCGGCGATGTCCGTGCCGGGGAGACTGGTTGCCGATGCTGTGCGAATCCGGGTTGGCTGCCAGCCGACTGATGCGGAAGACGGTTCGGGCGTGGTGGGTGCGGAAGCCGGTTGCCTGCGTTCCACGTGCGCGCAACCGTTCGTCAGAGCGACGAGCAGCAATGATGTGACGAGGCGTTTCAACGTCTTGGAGTCCGTTCCCCTACATATCAAATATCGGCGATAGACTGGGGTGAACTCCAACTGAGTGTGTCTATTGCAAGCGTCGTGACTCTGTGTGTTTGCCTGCGAGGCGTAGCGACAAGACGCTTTTCAAGGAGAACAGGAACCGGATTGCGGGACGTTCGAGACCTTGCAAGGGACTCTGGTGGGTGTGTTTGCCAAGAAGTCAGTCGGTAAGATCACTCAGTCCGGTAGTTCGACTCACATACAAGACGAGAGCACTGATGGAGACACGCATCCGGATTGTCGTCCTGTTGTCGATTGTCCTGCCGGTATCGGTGTCGGCCGAGGCACGTGACAGGATCGTGATTGCTCATCGCGGTGCGAGCGGTTACCTGCCCGAGCACACCCTGGCCGCCAAGGCGATGGCTTACGCCCTGGGGTCCGACTTCATTGAGCAGGATCTGGTGATGACCCGTGACGACCGGCTTGTCGTCCTGCATGATCTGTATCTCGACCGAATCAGCGACGTCCAGACCGTGTTCCCCGGTCGGCAGCGTGCCAATGGCCGTTTCTACGCCATCGATTTCACGTTGAAGGAAATCCGCATGCTGGCGGTCTCGGAACGGTATCGAATCGCGGGTGGCAAGAAGGTGGCTGTCTATCCCGGACGGTTCCCTTTGGGGCAGTCCCGGTTTCGGGTTCATACGTTCGAGGAGGAAGTCGAGCTGATCCAGGGCTTGAATCATTCAACAGGCAAGCAGGTGGGCCTTTACCCGGAGCTGAAACAGTCGAAGTTCCATCGTAACGAGGGCAAGGACCTCGCCCGTGCGGTGCTGAAGGTGCTCAAGCAGTACGGCTACACGGCCAAGCGAGACAAGGTGTTTGTTCAGTCGTTCGAATTCGACGAGGTCCGCCGACTGCATGACACGTTGCTGCCGTCGATGGGCATGGACCTTCGGATCGTGTTCCTGGTCAGCGGTGGCAAGTCCTTCAGTTGGGTCTCACTCCCTGGCGGCATGGAGACGATTGCCAAGCACGCAGATGGGATTGGCCCGAGTGTGTCGATGCTTGTGGACAAGGCGTCGAAGCCTGGCGATGTGCGACTGACTGGCCTGGTCCGTGCGGCTCATCGTGCAGGACTGGTGGTTCATCCCTACACGTTCCGGTTGGAACAGGCGGCTCTGCCGTCTTTTGCGGCGAGCCCGGACCAGTTGCTGGAAATCCTGTGGAATCGAGCCCACATCGACGGACTGTTTACTGATTTCCCGGATCGAGTCGACCTGTTCCTGAAAAACAGCGAGTCAAAGGCCCCTCACGGACCGTGAGTCCGGGTTCCGGCGAGATACGAGCGTTGAGGATTCTCTTGTCGCGTCGATTCGTCTGGCCTGAGGCATTCCACCTGATGGCTTAGGACGAGGAAACCGTTACGTTACCGTCTTCAACACACGCAGACACGGCGTCCGAATACTCGTGATCGGCACCTGAGAGCGACTGACCTTGCAGCGGCCAATCCTCTTGCCGGTTCACGGCACCGATGCCAGGTGTGAGCTGGCCAACTTCAAGGAGCACTCAGATGAGTTCGAAGAGCAACATGGAGAAGGCGAAACATTTTGAGACGAGCTTCTGGATCCTTTGTGGGTGCGTGTTGGCGATTCTTGCGTTTTCCTCGCTCTCAAACCAGAAATCGCGGACCTGAAATTCGGCAACGCCGGTGATTCGACCGCCCCCCAGAACAGTGGATAGGACGCGGCTGCAAGCCGCCTGACCTACCTGGTGAAGGTCGCAATGGCCGTGGTTTCGGCCCAGTATGGGCAGCAGTAGAGCGGCGACTAGTCACTTACTGTGTCCTTGCGGCAAGCCTGCATGAACGAGTTTTCTGGAATCGGTACCGTGGTTTGTTTCACTCAGACCTGGCCGCTTTCCTCTTTCGTTGGATGCCGGCGAACCGGCAAACTATGAAACCAGGTCGTGAGCGACATTGCCGTAGACGTCTGTCAGTCGAAAGTCGCGGCTCGCGTAGTGCCACGTCAGGCGGGTGTGGTCGAGGCCGAGCAGGTGCAGGATCGTCGCGTGCAGGTCGTGCAGCGTCATTCGGTCTTTGATCGTGTAGTACCCGAACTCGTCTGTCTCACCGTACCGAAATCCGCCCTTTACGCCGCCGCCGGCCATCCAGATCGTGAATCCGTCGGTGTGGTGATCTCGTCCGACGTTTTTACCATCACCCGCCTGCGAGGTGGGCGTCCGCCCAAATTCACCGGCCCAGACGACGAGCGTTTCATCGAGTAGTCCGCGTGCCTTCAGATCCTGCAGGAATCCTGTGATCGGAAGATCGATTTGGGCCGCGTTGAGGGCGTGACCTTTTTCTAGATAGCCGTGCTGGTCCCACTGTTCGTTCGAGGGGATTCCCTGGCTACTGAGCGAGCCGGCATGATTCACCTGGATGAACCGGACGCCTCGCTCGACCATTCGTCTGGCCATCAGACACTGTCGACCGAAGTCTTCAGTCGGTTTCTGATCCATCC